>OGEI01000162.1_pt1 | contig 55615 bp, 58 predicted proteins | sample 1570631 | NCBI WGS metagenome assembly OGEI01 (sample SAMEA2582139, study PRJEB24529) | metagenome | biome: Human gut stool | place: China | collected 2011
AGTATACAGGTAAATCCACGAACCTACAATGTGGAGGTCATTACATATTGTCTATTCATATTCAATGGATCTCTTTTTAAATTTACCAGGAAGTCTTTTGTAAATCCTTTACCTCTTTTGATTCGTAATCATACTGGTACATATCTAAAATTTCAGCATCCATCATACTCCATGATCCATCTGTACTTTTTATATTTTTATAATACACATATTGAGTCTTTGTTCCTTCTTGATTATCACGATCATACATTAGATATCTAATCTGCGTTTCATCTTCGTAGGTAACAATATAGCTATACCCCTTTGCATTATAGTCTTTTCTATATTCTGCATCAGTTTCCTTTATATAGGTTTGATATATTTTTTGATAGCCTTCGTCTATTTTCTTGATTTTTTTTGAATCTTGTTGACTTTCGATTGTCATATCGTTTTGACGTGATTCATTTTTATCGTCATCTTGATGTTCTGATTTTTTCTCTAAATACCCATACTTTTTAGCTATATATTTATCTATATATTCCTGCTGTGTAGTTGAAGCATTTATATCATCTATTCCATCTGCATTTCTTAAGAACCGAAGAACCAGAATATTTTCTTCTTTATACAGTCTATACGATGGTTTATCTAACCACACAGGAGTTTTAACTATCACGGTTCCATTACTATTATAATGTTCTGAATCTTCATTTAACATGGTCACAAATATCCCCAATGCCATTGTTAGCACTACAATTATTCCGACTGCCCATAAAAAAATTCTTTTCAATAAAGATTTCTTTTTGTTCTTCTTTATTGTCCTAGACAAAACACACGTCCATATAATATTCAAACATTGTAGAATTAAAAATTGTATGATAGGAACTGTTCTTATAAACCATAAACGAAAAATCTCTCCATTTGATAAAGGATATCCGATTTTAATGCCAGTATATATCAATGAAACAATAATAGTAATCATCGTAACAACCACCAATGCCTTCATTTTAAAAGACATTTTATTTTCCGTTTCTAACTGTTCTGTTTCTATATCTTGAATAAAACTTCTAAGCAACAGTAATTCATTTTCAGATAGAACATTTTTATTGATCAATATAACTTTATTGTCTTTACGAACCAAATAAATATGATTTTCAATCTCTCCCTTATTAACAAATGAACTCCAATAATTATGTGTAGCTCCAGCCTGTGTGACTATATCCACACCTTCTTTTGAAAACACATATTTTCGCTCATTATTCATTTTCTGTTTTTCTTTATTTATGATTGCTCTCATAAATACTTTTTGTAATTTTTCTACACTTAAACCTATTGCAGCAAATCCAATACTTAACAATAAAAATATCCATGCAAATAATATATGAAACAAGTATGAATAAAATGCTAAAGAAAAGATATAAAAAGCACCCACCAAAGTTGTACCTTTGATTACTCTATTAGTCTTTATAGTTTTTAACGAACTAAGATGCATTAAAATATTGTTTACTTCTTCGTCTATATTTAAGTGATATATAATTTTCTGATCATGAAATTCTTCAACTACCATTCTTGATTTCTCCCTTCACACGATACTGATATTCCGGGACATTGTTTCTATCCTCTTTCCGGATTTCATTCCCTAAATATTGAAAACTCTCATCTTCTTTGAATTTCACTGTTAAATCATGCGTAATAAGAGCATCATCACAGATAACCATGTCGCATACTGCATTTACCGTTAATGTAACCGTACCATCTGGATTTTCTCTTACTTCCACCACCTCCGGCACAGAAGTCCCAAAAAAGTTAGGGGCATAATTACCACATCCCAACGGTGCCCATGCATACATTTTTGCTTCTTCATCAAATTCCGATTTGCACTTCAAATCGTTTTCTTTATTCTATCATAGCATCCATTATTCCGCCATCAGTCTTTCGAACCAGGTATCCATGACAATGATAAACTGGCCTGCTCCTGGCAATTCTTGTAGCATTTCGTCAAGAGTTTTCTGTTTCACATATTTCTGCACATACACCAAACAGGCAATGCTACTGGCTTCTGATACAATGTCAGCTATGGTTTTGCGTATAAGCTCTTCAAATTCAGTAATTTCTTCTTTTGGGACAACATCATACAGGGTTGGTGCCTGATGACTTAATTTTACTCCATTTTCATTTGCATCTTTAAGCAGATTCTTAACTTTTTCTCTTGAATTCTCCGGTACTTTCATGTACTTCCACATAAATGCTACCACATCAGATGGTGTGTCTTTTTTTAGTGGTGGTAACTGAATATAATCATTGTTTTCACTCATTTTCATATTCTCCTCACGATATAATAAAATCAATAATACGTTCTCTTGTCATGTCCAGTACAGTATCTACGAACACTCCTGCAAAAAGGATCAGATACAGAATAACACTCAGCGAAAACAGGAATGCAACCTGTACCCAATCATGGTAACAGTATGCAGTCGCTATGATCAATAAAGTGAATATAAACCCAAGGATTCCTCTGACAACCACATAAGTCTGTACTGTCATTTTTACTGCCAAGCCGATCACAAAAAGGATCAGCCATACCGGCAGTAATAATATCTTCCCAACAAGTTTTAAAATAAACATGTGCACCTCCTATCTTACCAGTCCTGGCATATCATGGTTCACCTCTGCCTGATAATACCCGTTCATCGTTGACGGTGCATTAAACAAAGCTGCTAATAAATATTTCTTGATGTTCTTCACCTTTGTGGTGTTACCACTCATACAGTGTAATACATACTCGATATGTGAATAGGTCAGCATCAGAAATTTTTTCTTCACCAGTGATGCCGGATACCAGTTGCTGGCAATCAAGATCTTGTCATTTTTACACATCACAGTCTCTACGATCAGGTTCACGATTTCATCTACCTGCCGCATATCGTCATGATGGGTTACTTCCAGTGATTCATAATCAATGGTCTCTTTGACAAGGTTTTCATAAGCCTGATAATCCTCAGAGCGATTATCGCTATCAAATCTTTTCTCATCCACAGATATGATAGGATTAGATTTATTATCATTCATTTCAGTATCACTAAGATTAGTATTATTAGGGTTTGAAATGTAAACTTCTTGAAGTTTGTTTTCGGGACTTCTAGAAGTTTGATTTTGGGACTTCATGAAGTTTGAATTGTAAACTTCTGCGGGTTCCTCATTTTCCACAGAAGTTTGTTTTTTAAACTTCTTTAATTCCTCTTCAAATTTTTTCTCAGGCATAAAGGTTTTCACGTAGATGACGTTCACCTTTCCAAATCCCTGTCTGCGTTTCTCAATCAGGCCAATCCCTGTTTCGTCATCCAGTTCTCTCATGGATTTGATGGCTTTATTTCTGCCACAGTTCAGTAATTCCATAATATCTTCGATGGAAAAGTAGATATATGCTCTATTTTTGTCGTCAAACCACTGATTCTTGATGGAAAGAGACATTCGATCCAACATCAGTCCATATAAAATTTTAGCATCGCTTGATAAATCTTTAAAGTAACTGTCTGTAAATAATGCTTTTGGTATGCGGTAGAAGCTGAACTGATCAGCTTCAGTACCGTAAAAATAATTAAATGTCATTTTTTTCTCCATAATTTCCTCCTTTCATTTTCTGCTAAGAAGTCCTCTTTTTAAACTTCTTTGACTTTGTTTTCTTAGCTTTTTCTATCCTTAACAGGACTGTTCCTGCATCCATTTTTCTAATAATGATTCAATCACCTGCTCCATATCTTTGGCTGTATAATCATCCGGAAAGTACTTTGTCAGTTTCTTTTCTGAGAAAGTAAGAGACCGGGATACTTTCTTTGCCATCACACAGTTATTGAAAATTGATAACATCTGGATCTGATTGATTGATCCATCATTCAGCTGATTTCTGAGTGCTGCAATCTGTTTTGGCTTGATAAATCCGGTGTCGCTGATATATTCGTAAATCCATTCCTGTACTTCCTTGTCGATATAGGAGATATCGACAGCAACCGTGTATTGAAGCTTTTTGTTATCTACCAGATCAAGAAGTTCCGGAATTAATTCTGTCAGTCGGATATACCGCTGAACACTTCGTGCACTTTCTCCAACCTGTTCTCCTAATAACTGATCTGTTCTCGACTTCGTGCCACTTTGGCACAAAGTTAAATCTGTCCGACTCCCCTGTCTTTTCATTGCATCAAGTTTCATCTTATAAGCAAAGGCTTTCTCACTGGGCAACAGTTCCTCTCGCTGAATGTTAGCATCCACCATCGCCACAATGGCATCATCATCTGATAATTCTCTTACGATTGCCGGAATAGTTGTGAGTCCTGCAAGCTGTGCTGCATGCATTCTTCTGTGACCGGATACCATTTCATATTCTTCATTTTCATCCATGCGAAGCAGTACCGGAGTCAGCACTCCATTAATCTTTACGCTTTCTACCAAGTCCTGCATCTTTTCATCATCCAGCACCTTGAACGGATGATTTTTAAATGGATGGATCTTACTGATCTCTATCTCCATTGCAGATTCTTCATTTACCACACCAAGCAATTCATCAATACTAGCCAGTTTAATCTTTTCGCCACTTCTATTTTTCATTATTCAAAACCTCCTGTGTCAATTTCATATATGCCTCAGCAACTTTTCCTTTCGGACAGTGCATGTAGATACTTTTTCCCTCTGCACTGGTCTCAGCTGCTTTTACGGACATCGGAATCACATTTTCAAATACTTCTATCTGGCTTCCGTATGTTGTATGTACTCTCGATGCAATGTCCCTTGCGTAATTGGTTCTGAAATCTACCATAGTCAACAGAATGCCCTCTATCGCCAGTTTCCGGTTCAGTCTTTTCTTTACTGTAAGAATGGTCTTGATCAGCTGCTGAAGTCCTTTAACAGGCAGATATGCAGCCTGCACAGGTATCAGAACAGAATCAGAAGAGACCAGTGCATTGATCGTCATCATACCAAGGCTCGGCATACAGTCGATCAGGATATAATCGTATCGGCATCTTATCGCATCGATATATTCCTTCATGATCATTTCTCTGCTCATAACATTTCCCATCGTTACTTCCAATGCGGAAAGCTCAATATTTGCCGGAAGAAGATCTACATTTTCCTGGTGATGTAAGATCCCATCTTCTAAAGAGATTTCTTCTTCGTTGATGACATCCATCATGATCGTTGCCAGTGTGATGCGAAGATCATCCGGTTCCTCATACCCAAGACTTGCTGTTAAACTTCCCTGTGGATCCGCGTCGATCAGCAACACTTTCTTTCCTTCTCTTGCCAGTCCAATACCTACATTTACGGTTGTGGTGGTCTTGCCGACTCCACCTTTCTGGTTTACTACGGATATAACTTTACACATGATTTCTTCCTCCTTTAACTTTCCCATGATTCTTTTTTCCATAATTTTAGCAGTGCCAGTATTTCCCGTTTCATCATTGCCGGTGTATAAGAATTTGGAAAATACTTGTGTAGCTGCTCATTGGTAAATGCTACTCTGGTGATCTCACCTTTTTTAACTTCACACATGATTTCTTCCATCTTTTCCAGCGATAACTGTTTTTCTTTACTCAGCTGCTTTATCCGCTGAGCCTGTGAGAGTGACGGAATCGCCTGTGCATAATCCATTGCTTTAAGCAGTTCTCTTTGTTCATTTTCTTTCAATGCAGCAATCTCTACTGCCGGACAAAAAGAAATAATCTCATCATCCAGTTTCTGCAACATTTCCGGTATAAGCTTTGTCAGTGATATATAACGCTGCACTTGTTTTGGGCTATCACCACAATCCTCACTGATAATATCTATCGATCGTTTTCTTGGTGTTTTGTGGTCAACTTGGCTCTTTTTTCGACCACTTTTTCTTTTTAGTACGTCATTCTTCAGTTTGTAAGCAAAAGCTTTTTCGCTGTAGCTGATCCGTTCTCTGTGAAGATTAGAATCCACCATACTTAAAATGGAATCATCTTCACTTAATACCCGGATAATCACTGGTACTTTACGATATCCCAGTTTCTCCGCAGCATGTTTTCTTCTGTGGCCGGATATGATCTCATAGTAACCATCCGGTACTGGTCTGACGATCAGCGGATTTAAAATGCCATACTTCTCAATGCTTTCCTGCAGAAGAAACATTTCCTTATCATCTTTTACTTGAAATGGATGTTCCTTAAAAGGGCGAAGACGCTCAATCTCAATTTCTATGATTCTTTCTTCTTTTTCTCCTGATTGTCTGTTTGGCTCAGTCATCTTGACTCCTTTCCTCCAGGATTCAGGAACTAAAAAATGCCTGCCTGGAACTTTTATAGATAGTAAAGTTCCAAACAGACATTGCTGTTTGACCATTAGCTGTAGCTAATAGAATTGAATACTGTTTCAGCTAATTTATGTTTGCAGGTTTGGGAGAGATTGTTCCTTTTCCCGCATTTTTTCTGATTTACATCCCCAAATAAGGGGTGACAACAGAGCGGAACCCAAATGTTAGCTGGACTTTCTAAAACCCATGTTTGCAAACCGGTAATTTTGATTAGCTGTCAGCTAACAAAAATCGGATTGCGTTAGCTGGAAATTGATTATTTTGAATGGAATTTTATGTCACGAACGTGATTAGAAAATAACAAAAGCGTTCGTTGTCAGCTAATCCAGCTAACATTTTCGAACGCTTTGAAGCCCGTCCATAAGAGGATTTGAACCTCCGACCCCTCGCTTAGGAGGCGAGTGCTCTATCCAGCTGAGCTATATGGACACATGCCGCAACCCCTTGATTTTACTGGGTTTCTGGGATTTTTCCCTTCGGCCATATATAAGATTATCAACTCTTTTTCGAGTTGTCAATCTACAGATTTTTTCGATTTGGTAACATTAGAACGCTCCCCAATTTGGGGAATGCTTTGTTGTCACCCTTAGCATTTTTCAGAATAGATTCGAACTGAAAGTTGTTTTTCATTTTTTCCCTTTGGGGAATGCCTCGGCTTTCTCTTAGGAGGACCCCGTTATATCCATTTAACTAAGGGAACAAATACTTGTTTATTATATTCCAACTATCAGAGAAGTTCAATCTTTTTCTTTCATCAGATTAGTGATTTTGTAAGAATCACTAATCTCTGTAATTAATACTTCCCTGTAACCAGATGTTTCCTTTGAACCTTCTTCCAACTGCTGGTTCACCGATCAGATCTTTCTGATTGATGCAGATTGGAAATTCTACATCATTACATTTGATATCTATCGCATAAACATTTTCTTCTGTATACGAATTTTGCAATAGCCTGCAATCCATGATTTCACCAAGAATGGAATACTGATCACTTTCAATTCCATAAGGCATAAAGTAAGAATCCACAATACTCAAAATGTCTTCATGCTGTACACGTCTTGAAAGAAGGGAATAAGTGTCGATATCTTCCAAAGTCAGATTCTCGATAGCATCTTCATCTCCCTTTCTGGCTGCAGCGATCAATCCATTTCTTTCATTCATAGTCTGTTCTGTCAACTTCTGCTTATGTTCATCTTTGTTAATTGGAAGTAAAATTTTTCCTTCTGTGGAAAGCGCAGCAAGCACTGTTCCATTTGCCTGACTCATGTAAAATTTATTATTTTTCACAGCCAGATAATCCGCCACATTCTGCAAATAAAAAATCAATGTAACGCCAAGTCTTACCTCATCACAGATTCCTGCATAAGACTCTTTTTCCGCATGTTTTTCAATATCAATCTGTTCCGTCGTTGAAATTTTATTACCACAAAAATAAGGATAGTAGTAGCTCATCTCAAAAGAATCATTCTCATTAAATGTTCCTCTCAAAGACAGTCCAAAGAAATCTCCAAACTCGATAGAGAATTCTGCAAACTCATTACCTTCGGAATCCTCTGCCACTTTCTGCAGCATTGGTCTCTCTATTATTTTTTGAAAAATATCATTCAGCTCTTCTTTTGTGATTTTTGAAAAACCGACTGCTCTTAAAAATTTGTGCATACTACTATCCTCCTTTCCGATTTTTTAAAATTATGTAAACCAATTTTACTATTTACAAGACGGACTTTATTATATAATATGTCTTTCTATTTTGCAATGTTATTTTCCCCCATTGCGTTGTTTAATGCTTCCTGTTCTTCACCAGATAAAACAATCACTGAATTTCCATCAATGATTTCTTTAATATAAGTATAACAGCCCTCTCTTGTGTGCATCGCATTAATGATAAATCCATTATTTTTTACATCAAGCATTGCCAGAGAAAAACTCAGCTTGCCACCCATCTCATTAAATGCATCATATTTTACAAGTCCCATTTTCTGATATGTTCTCTGCATATTTTGGAATAAGGTTTTTATATTTTTTTCGTTTGCGGAATTTGCATTGATCAGATCATCCACCTGATTTAACCTTTTAATCAGTGTATCCTCTAAATTTTTTGCATTTTTTCCTTTCATAAAAATCTTATAACTCTTTTTTAATTTACTCATTTGAACTACATTTATAATCATTAAAATAATAAGTATGAAAACAAGTGCTGCCAGTCCAATGATAATATAATCTGAATCAAATCCTAAATACTGTGAAATCATTTTTTCTCCTTCTGCTATTTTATATAACGAACTTATTTTTATTGAATCGATTATTAGAAAAATACTCTATTATTTTTCTATAGTTCTGAACAAATCCATAATGCGATCCAGTTCATCCATAGAATAATATTCAATTTCAATTTTTCCTTTTTTGTTATCCTTCTGATTAATAGCAACCTTTGTTCCTAAAATTCCTTTCATCTTCTCTTCCAGGTCATGACAGATTGCTTCTAATTTTGGATCTACTTTTTTATTTTTTTCTGTATCTTTCTGATTTTTTTCCTGCTGGATTTTTTTGACTAATTTTTCTGTCTCCCGTACACTTAATTTTTCATCAAATATCTGCTGGGCAATTGTGTACTGTTTTTCCAGATCATCAATACCAAGTAATGCTCTTGCATGACCGGTAGAAATCATATCATCAATGACCATCTGTTGAACTTTTTCATTTAATTTCAATAAACGCATGGAGTTTGTTACTGCTGTTCTGCTCTTAGATACACGTTCCGCAACTTCATCCTGTTTTAAATTGAATTCTGTTAAAAGTCTTTTATATGCAATTGCTTCTTCAATTGGATTTAAATTTTCACGCTGGATATTTTCAATAAGTGAAATTTCTACAACTTCCTGTTCTGTCAACTTTTTGATAATAACAGGAACTTCTTTTAAATTAGCAAGCTTGGCAGCTCTCCATCTTCTTTCACCGGCAATGATTTCATAGTAATCATCTTTCTGTTGTACAAGTAATGGTTGTAAAACTCCAAACTGTTTGATAGACTCTGCTAATTCCAAAAGTGCATCCTCATCAAAATTTTTTCTTGGCTGTTCTCTGTTTGGCTCTACTTTATTGATATTAACAAGTACACCTTCCACTACTTTTTCATCTTTTTTAGTAGCTGGTTTTGCTGTTGCTGTTGTTTTTGTAGTATTTACTTTATTAGTAATAAGTGAATCAAGTCCCTTGCCTAATCCATTTTTCTTTGCGGTTGCCATGTTTTAAATATCCTTTCTATCTATTACTTCTTTTGCAAGTAAACGGTAACTTTCTGCTCCGGCAGATTTAGAATCATATAAATTAATTGGCAGTCCATAAGATGGTGCCTCTGCCAGACGAATATTTCTTGGTATCAGTGTATCATATATTTTTGCGTCTAAATTATTTCTTACATTTTCAACTACCTGATTGGAAAGATTTGTACGCACATCATACATTGTAAAGACAACTCCTTCAATCAAAAGATTTGGATTTAATCTTTGTTGTACAAGATCAATGGTATGTATTAACTGGCTCAATCCTTCCAGCGCATAATATTCACATTGAATTGGAACCAGGACAGAGTTTGCAGTTGTCATTGCGTTAATTGTCAGCATATTTAAAGATGGCGGACAATCAATTACAATAAAATCATAATCTTCTTTGATATAATCAACAGCATTTCTTAATATGTATTCCTTTTCTGGAATACCTAATAATTCGATTTCAGCTCCGGCAAGATTCACATTTGATGGAATTATTTTCATCCCGTCTATAACTGTATCCGTCATACTTTCTTTAATGGAACATTCATCAAGCATTAACTCATAAACGGTATTTTCCACTTCGTTTTTATCTACTCCAAGTCCACTTGTCATATTTCCCTGTGGATCAAGGTCAATTGTTAATACTTTTTTTCCTGCTTCCGCAAGACATGCAGCCAGATTAATTGCTGTTGTTGTCTTACCAACACCACCCTTTTGGTTTGCTACTGCTATAATTCTACCCATTATATTTTCCTTTCCCATAGTTCTGTTATTAGCTATTATTTTTCCTTATTATAATATAAATAAAGACTGCTCTGTGAATCACATACTTTTTTGTGTATGATATAATCTACCGGGCGAAGCGGGTATAGATAATGATCATAGATTTGTGCTTCATGATATGATCAATTTTTATTTCATAATAGCCGGATAATTTACTATTTTATAAACAAATATTTTCGTTATTTTTTTCTACGTTGTATATTATAACACTTCTATATTTCAAATGCTATGATTAATTATTTCAAAATGTTTCACGTGAAACATTAATATTTCTATTGTGTCACTTCAAACTATAGTATTTCATATTATAATAATCCACTAAATATTGTTAAAATATAAAATAGACCGTAAAATGTTTCACGTGAAACATTTTACAGTCTTGGCTATTTATTGTTTGTCTTTTTTCCTAAATTATCAATCCATTTATATATAAGCAGCAATAGTATTAGGCAACCGATTGTTACGATACCGGCTTTACTTAATTCATTGTTTTTATACCGAGTTTTTGGCAAAACTGAATTAATTGTTGCTCCATAATAATAATGATCTTTTGTATAAGCTTGAAACATATCTCCTACATTGTATTGAGAATACACCTTTTTATTTACTTGCATTCGCTTATCAGTATCATGTCCATAGTAAAAGAAATAATTCGTTGTTCCTGATTCCGAACCATAATAGTCCTCTACTGTTTCTTTATTTGTTATTATTATATCTTCAATGTAATAATCAATCCCCTCAACCATTCCATCGATCATTTTATGAAATGATATTTCTGTCACTATTATTTTCAAAAATAATAATACAAAGATAATTGATAATGCGATTAATGATATATTCACAAATTTTCCAAGTAATCTATTTTCGTCTTTCATCTTACTCTTATATATTTTGTTACTCATATGTGTTTTTCCTTTATATATAATTTATCTACCTAATAGATTTATGAATTTATTCTAATTTGGAAAAGTGTCTCTTTTAGAAAATATATTTCAAAAATCCGATTCATCTTTTTCTTCAATCAGATCAGTAAGAATTTTCATAATAGAACTTAATTCCAATCTGCATCGAACTGGATCAATATCAATCAACCGGCTGCATAACTCCACCCGGTTCAAAATATTTTTCATACCATCAAGTAAATTATCTTCCGATGATTCTATCTTTTCATCTTCACTTACTCTATTCTGTTGTGTCATTGCCTCCGTATATTCTTGAACAATTTCAATTTCTCGATTTTCTTCTTCCACTATCTGATCTAATTGTTCGATCTTACTAGAATATTCTTTGATAGAATTTTTCAAATTTTCTATAGACTCATTGATACTTTTCTGTTCTTCCATCAGTTCATTAATTTTAGCTTTATTCTTTGAATTAACATTTCTAGGTGTAAACAGTTCATAGCACGAATCATTTGTTTCCTCCAACATTTTTATCATTCCGGTATTTTCTTTTAATTGAATTTCCAATAAATTTAACTGTTTTTCTAATGCATGTTTTTGTTCGAAATAAGAATCTTTTATTTGCTGTAAATATTCTATGACCATAATCACTTGTTCCTTTACTTTTGAGTAATCATTAATAAAGCTGCTATCCTGGCTGACGGGCATTCGCCGCTCGGCAGTCTTTATTATATCATGAAGCGCAGTCCGCCGTGCACGCCAGAAAAATCAAAGATTTTCCTGGCTGTCGGGCATTCGCCCTATCACTCTCGATATATGCAGACCTCAACATGCAAGCATGTTCGGTCTGCATATTCTCGATTGGCACTGCTCATTGCATACGCACATTATACCATATCATTATTTTAAAAACAATTATACTACATTTATAGTTATCTTATTTTTCTAAGTATACTAAAATTTTCAAAATATGTAAAAGAAATGAATGATTTTTCAAAAATTAATTTGTATATGTTATAAAAAGCGGATATAATATTATTAAATAAAGATTTATGATTATGAAATGGTGAAACGATTTTTCAATTATATCAAATACATTTTTTAATGATCATAAAATAAATGAGGAGGTTTTTATGAAAAAGAATATTAAACATTTTTTTCTGCTGACAGCTCTTGCCGCTGGAACAATCCATTTTGTTAACAGATTTATTAATATGACAGCCGATATCAAGAATATTTTAAAATGCGAAAACGGCAATTTTTATGATTGGAAAAATGGACAGATTTATTATACCAGACGCGGATCAGGCAGTCCGTTATTGCTGATTCATGATCTGGATCCGGTCAGTTCTTCTTATGAATGGTGCAAAGTGATCCGTAAACTGGAAAAGAAACATACTGTCTACACATTAGACTTACTTGGATGTGGACGCTCTGCAAAACCGTACTTAACTTACACCAATTATTTATATGTTCAGCTTGTGACGGATTTTATCCAAAATGTAATTGGAGAAAAAACAGATATTATTGCATCGAATGAATCAATCTCATTTGTAACGTTAGCTTGCAATATGAATAAGGATCTGGCAAACTCTATTATTGCAATCAATCCGACCTCTTTGAAAGAGCTTCATATTACAACCGATAAATATGCATCTGTGAAAAAAACATTATTGGAACTCCCTGTGATTGGAACATTCCTTTACAACATCAAAGTTAGCAATACTTACATCACCAAAGATTTCCGCGAGGAATATTATGCGAGACCACAGTTGGTTTCTTCCAAATTAATTGACGCATACTACGAAGCAGCCCACATGAATTTCAGTCATGGTAAATATTTAATGGCAAGCATGGAAGCAAATTACACAAAGAATAGTATTGAACATGCGCTGAAAAAATTAGAAACTCCAATTTATGTGATTGAGAGTCGAAACATGAAAGATGCAATCGCAATTGCGGATTCTTATAAAAAGACAAACTCCAGAAATGAAATCGTATACTTATCCAACTGTAAAAAATATCCACAGTTAGAGATTGCCGATAAAGTTGTGGAAGCAATTGATATGTTTTTAAAGTAGGATTATTTTAGAATTTAATAATAAAAAGAAAAAACTCCTGTCCTCCAAATGATGCATTAAAAACACGTTTTATAATAGAATGTAAAAATTTTTTACATTTAAGCATGTTATTGCATCATAAAAAAGACAGGAGTTTGTGTATATGGTGATTTATTTTATCACCCAATTATTACATCACTCAGTAACTATTATTTTTACAACGGTGTCTTTGTCGGTGTTCCCGCTTTTCTCGGATAAGTTTTCGGTGTTCCCTTCACCTTATCGATCACGACAAACGATCTTTTCTGCTCATACAGATCAAATTTATAGACTTCTTTTATTTTTCCTCCAAGCAAAAATGTTGCATTTTTTGCATTAGCAACTTCCTCTTCAATTTCACCGGATTTGTAAGAAATAAAGGTTCCACCTGGTTTTACAAATGGAATACAATACTCTTCTAGAGAAGAAAGGTTTGCAACTGCCCTTGAGACAACCAGATCAAACTTTTCACGGTATTCCTTATTTTTTCCAAGCTCCTCCGCTCTCGCATGAAGTGCTTCGATCCCTTTTAATCCAAGTTCCTCTATCACTTCCTGTAAAAATAAGATTCTTTTATTCAGAGAATCAGCAAGTGTCATCCTCAGATCTGGAAATGCAATTTTCAAAGGAATCCCTGGAAATCCAGCGCCGGTTCCCATGTCCATCACTGAAACTTCTTTTTGGAGATCATACACTTTGATCAGGGAGAGACTGTCCAGAAAATGTTTTTCAATGACTTCATCAAATTCTGTGATTGCAGTCAGATTCATAACTTTATTTTTTTCCACCAGCATCTCATAATATCTGATAAACTGCTGTATCTGATTATCGCTTAATTCAATCTGAAGTTCTTCCAGACCTTTTAAAAATTTTTCTAAATTATATGTCATTTTATATTTCCTTTATGATATTTCATCTGCTCCATATAAACCAAAAGCACCGAAATGTCTGCCGGGGAGACTCCTGAAATTCTCGATGCCTGGCCAATTGATAACGGTCTGTAAAGTTTCAACTTCTGTCTGGCTTCAATACGGAGGCTTGGTACTTCATCATAATCAAAATCTTCTGCTATTTTTTTATTTTCCAGTTTTTTATAATGCTCTACCTGTTTAATCTGACGCACGATATAACCATCATACTTGATATTGATATTAACCTGTTCAACTACATCATAAGGCAGCTCAGGTCTTTCCTTATCAATCGGAGCTAATTTCTCATAATCAAGTTCAGGTCTGCGGATCAGTTCTGTTAAAGTTGTTCCGGTATTTAACGGAATACTTCCGTAACTTTCCAAAAGAGCCTGAACCTCTTTATTAGCACCGATTTTGACTCCGGCAACACGTTCAATCTCTTTCTGGATCAATACTTCCTTCTGACAGATCCAGTCATAACGCTCCTGTGAAATTAAACCAATCTCATATCCTTTTTTTGATAAACGGAGATCAGCATTATCCTGACGGAGCAGCAAACGGTATTCCGCACGGGAAGTCATCATGCGATATGGCTCATGATTTTCTTTTGTCACAAGATCATCAATTAAAACTCCTATATAAGCCTCAGAGCGATCTAATATCAGCGGCTCTTTTCCGAGAATGCTCATGGATGCATTGATTCCGGCAACTAACCCCTGACAGGCAGCCTCCTCATAACCACTGCTTCCATTAAACTGACCACCTGAAAACAGTCCTTTGATATTTTTAAATTCCAGAGTAGCATACAACTGATTTGGATTGATACAATCATACTCAATCGCATAAGCATTACGTACAATTTTCACGTGTTCAAGTCCCGGCAAGGTGCGGTACATTTCATGCTGAACATCTTCCGGTAAAGAGGAAGACATTCCACCAACATACATCTCATTCGTATTTATTCCTTCCGGTTCAATAAAAATCTGATGTCTGTCCTTATCCGCAAATTTTACAACCTTATCTTCAATGGAAGGACAGTATCTTGGTCCTGTACCTTCAATAATTCCTGCATAAATCGGAGAACGGTCTAAGTTATTCCGGATGATCTCATGTGTTTTCTCATTTGTATAAGTCAGCCAGCAGGAAACCTGATCGATCTGCACATCTTCAGGATTAGTTGTAAAGGAAAAAGGTACAACTCTCTCATCTCCCTTTTGCTCCTGCATTTTCGAAAAATCAACAGACCTTTTGTCAATTCGTGCCGGTGTTCCTGTCTTAAAACGGAACATTTCAATTCCATGCGCTTTCAGGGAATCTGTCAGATGATTTGCTGCCTGCAGACCGTTTGGTCCGGTGTATGTGATCATCTCACCGGTCAGACATCTTGCGCGAAGATAAGTTCCCGTGCACAATACGACTGATTTACAATGATAAACCGCACCTGAAAACGTTTTCACGCCTGTCATTTTCTGAATCTCTTTTCCATTTTCCAGCGCTGCTGTTTCCGTGATAATTTCAGAAACTTCTGCCTGACGGATGGTAAGATGATCAGTATTCTGAAGCGTCTTCCGCATCTCCATGCTATAATTCATTTTATCTGCCTGCGCACGCAGTGAATGAACGGCCGGACCTTTGGATTTATTTAACATCTTGGACTGGATAAATGTCTTATCGATATTTTTTCCCATCTCACCACCGAGCGCATCGATCTCACGAACCAGATGTCCCTTGGAACTTCCTCCAATATTCGGATTACACGGCATCATTGCGATACTGTCTACACTCACGGTAAAAATAATTGTTTCCAGTCCGAGTCTTGCACACGCCAATGCTGCCTCGCATCCGGCATGTCCGGCTCCTACTACAACCACATCATATTCTTCCTCTACATACGGAATCTTCTTCTCTTCCATTTTTAATTTCCTCATTAACATAACATAAATAATATCGATAACATTTTATTTACCCATACAGAATTTGCTGAAGATTTCATTTACCAGATCATCCTCCACGGATTCCCCTATAATGTTTCCAAGTTCTTCATAAGCATTCATCAGATCGATCGAATAAAAATCTTCCGGCATATCATCTGCAATACTCTGCAATACTAAATGTAAACTTCGCAAAGCTTCCTGTAAAGATGTTTTATGTCTGATATTCGTAATATAAACTTCATCATTAAATGTAACTTCCCCGGAGAAAAACATTTCTTTGATTGTTTCTTCAAGGTCATCCATTCCTGTCTGCTCTTTTGCAGAAATTGAGATCATTTTTTTATCCAGATGTTTTTTTATATCTTCCACAGTTGTGACCGGACTTAAATCAGATTTATTTAACAAAACGATTGCATGTCTGTCTTTCAACAATTCCATGATCTCATGATCATTTTCATCTAACGCTGTGGATGTGTCAACTACGTAAATGACAAGATCGGCATTATTCAAATATTTCTTTGCACGTTCCACACCAATTTTTTCCACGACATCTTCCGTGTCACGGATTCCGGCTGTATCAATAATGTTCAATATAATACCATTTAAATTAATCTGTTCTTCCAGAACATCTCTTGTTGTTCCCGCAATATCTGTAACGATTGCCTTCTCTTCTCCAACCAGAGAATTTAAAAGAGAAGATTTTCCGGCATTCGGCTTTCCGACAATAACAGTTGAAATACCTTCTTTTAACATTTTTCCATTATCGCTGTTTGCAAGCAGTTTATCAATTTTTTTTATCACATCCGATACTATACCGGAAAGTTCTTCCGGATATCCATCCAGACTTATGTGCTCCGGATCATCTAATGCACTTTCGATAAACGCAATCTCATGTAAAACAGTTCCGCGGATTTCTTTGATTTTTTCTGAAACAGAACCGGAAAGCTGGCTCAACGAACTTTTTAATGCAAATTCATTCTTGGAATTGATAACATCAATAACGGATTCTGCCTGTGAGAGATCAATTCTTCCATTCAAAAATGCACGTTTTGTAAATTCACCCGGCTCTGCAGGACGCGCACCATATTTGATCACTGTTTCTAAAATTCTCTTCATGACATAAACGCCGCCATGACAATCTATCTCAACCGTATCTTCCCTGGTATAACTTTTCGGTCCTCTCATCAGAAGAACCATAACTTCATCGATCACTTCATCGCCGTCATGAATATGACCATAGTGAATCGTATGCGTTGACATATCTTCTAACTTTTTCTGATTCTTCATTTCAAAAATACGGTCTGTGATAGAAACTGCCTCGTCTCCGCTGATTCTTACGATTCCGATTCCTGAACTTGTCATTGCAGTTGCAATTGCAGCAATGGTATCCGTTCCCATAGTGATATCCTTTCCATGTACAAAACTGCACGCCGCAAAACTTCATAAGAACCTGCCATATCATTTCCGGCATTTTCATAAAGCTTTGTAACGTGCAGCTTCTGGTCTTTTAAATTCTATACTTGAATTTATCTTTCTCTATCTCTTTTTAAAGTAACAACCACATGTCTGTATGGCTCTTCGCCTTCGCTGTGTGTTGTTACAAACTTATCATTCTGCAATGCAGAATGGATAACTCTTCTCTCAAAAGGATTCATTGGTTCTAAAGAAACAGGACGTTTTGTTCTCTTTACTTTGTATGCAATGTTCTTTGCAAGATTCTCCAATGTCTCTTTTCTTCTCTTGCGGTAATCTTCTGTATCAATCTTAACTTTAATGTATTCCTCAGAATTTTTATTCACTGCAAGGTTTGCAAGATACTGCAGGGAGTCGAGAGTCTGTCCTCTTTTACCAATGAGGATACCCATGTCATCTCCTTTCAGTTCTACGTTGTAAGTATTACCATCTTCTGCTTTTTCAATAATGATCTCAACTTTAAGATCCATAGCAGCAAAGATTTTCTGTAAAAATTCTGTGATATCACCTTCTACAGAATATTTCTTACGAACTTTGATCACAGCATCTTTTCTTGCGATTCCTAAAAATCCTGTGCTTCCTTTTTCGATTACTTCATATTCAATCTGATCACTGGTAGCTCCAAGTTTTACAAGAGCTTCTGTGATAGCATCATCGACTGTTCTTGCTGATACTTCAATATACTCCATAACAATAACCTCCACATATACGTTATCTTACCAACACGTTTTTGAAAAATAATCTGTTAGTTTTTCTTATTATTTCTCTCGTTAAATTCACGGACCAGGTTTGCTTTTGCAGCCATACTTTCAGGTTTTGCATTCGCTTTCAATGCATTTGCCTTCTCAAGTTCAAGTTCTTTCTCTGCCGTTGTCTTAACGGAACTCTTGGAACTTGCTGTAACCTGTCTTGTGTTCATACGTGCAGCATTGGAAATCTGGTTTTCGGAGATTCCCATTTTCTCACGTTTTTTCTTTGCTTTTTCCTGATTCTTTGCAATAATATCGTCCAGATCAATCTTATCAAAATGTTTATTTAAGAAGAACTGCTGGATACTTCTTACAACCGCACTTGCAATCCAGTAGATACCGAGACCGACCGGAACAGTAAAACACATTACCAGTGAGAATAATGGCATGGTACGGTTCATCATCTTCATCTGCTGAGCCATCTGGTCATTATCTCCACCTGCTGTTGCAGCCGTTGGCATTAACTTGATATTTAAAACCTGTGTCAAATAAGAAATCACAGGAATCAGCAATGCAAGAACTGCCATCAGAATACTTCCACCTGCAAATGCAGCTTTGATGATCTGAAATGGAGTATCTGAAATATTTAATCCTATAAAGTTGTTTACATGAGAAACTACACCATATGTAGAATCAATGGAATCTGTGAGCGCCGGGAATGACTCTCTTAAGGAATCCCATCCGGTAGAACTCATTTTTGATAAAACATCTACTACATAATTCTGTAAGGTTGTTGTATCTGTTGCCGTAAAATCAACCTGTACTGTGTTCAATTTTAATGTGCTCATCAGGTTTGTCATAATATCCTGATAGCCGCTTGTTGCCATGATCTTATCAACCAGATCAAGATAAACATCCTTCACACTGCTGATATAGGCAGGAACATTCATAAACACACGGTACAAAGCTAACAATAAAGGCATCTGGATTAACATCTGCACACAGCTGCCTGTCGGTGAAACACCATACTTCTCGTAGATCTGCTGTGTCTCCGTCTGCATATTCTGCATGGATACGGTATCTTTTTTATCCTTATACTTTTTCTGGACCGCCTGAAGTTCCGGGTTCATCTTCTGGGATAACTTCGAAAACTTCTGCTGTTTATAAGTCAATGGGAACATTAAAGCATAAATAACAATGGTAAATAAAATAATAGAAAGTCCAACGTTGGTAATTCCAACTTTTTCCATTAAAATATACATGCCATTCATTATCCAGCCAAGTAATTTTGCAATTGGTCCAAGAATGGCACCATTGTATGCTGTTAATAACATCTCTGACACTGAAAATACCTCCAATTATGGAACGGGATCATATCCGCCTTTTGAAAAAGGATTACATCTTATAATTCTCCAAAGCGCTAACGCCCCACCTTTGACAGCTCCATACTTTTCGACAGCCTCTAACCCGTAGGTGGAACAGGTCGGGTAGTATGGACATTTTGTTGTTTTCATCGGAGAAATATACTTTCTATAAAATTTAATCAAAGCAATCAATATTTTTTTCAAAATGATTCCATCTTCTTTTCTAAAATCTTTACTTCAAAATTTTATGAAGACCTCCAAGATGTAACAAAGCACTTTCCACTTCATGATATGAAATATCTTTTGCTGTATTTCTTGCGATGACTACAATGTCTAAACCACTATTAAACATGTCTTCCTGTAGCCGGTAACTTTCTCTGATCAATCGGGTTACATGATGTCTTATAACGCTATTCCCTACTTTTTTACTCACCGATATACCTAACCGGTTTCTTTCTGTATCATTTTTCAGAACGTACATCACCAGATAACGGTTTGCATAAGACTTTCCTTTTTTATATACGTTCTGAAAATCTCTGTTTTTCTTTAATGATTCTGAATATTTCATCTAATATTCCTTTGCCAAAAATTGATCATAAAAGAAGAAAAGACCACAAATATGTGGCCTATGCTGATAATTTTTTTCTACCTTTTAATCTTCTTGCAGCCAATACTTTTCTTCCGCCTGCAGTACTCATTCTGCTTCTGAATCCGTGAACTTTCGCTCTCTGTCTCTTTTTAGGTTGGAATGTCATCTTCATGTCACATACACCTCCTCTACAATTCAAACATTTATTTTACTCAATGTTATGATAAGTCTACTTCAATAGCGACAAAACATCATTTTTATTTATATCAAAATAATCGGACAAAGTCAAGCAAAATCTCATAAAATAAGGCTTTTGCCAATATTTAGTTTTCCACTTTCTGTCATTTTTGTTTTTTTACCACTATATATATAAGGAAGAAATACATTTTATCTATATATGGTATAATGTTATACACATAGAATATCTAAAATTTTTCCACAGAAAAACCAGTATTTATGGCGTTTACATAAGTTATCCTCAATTTGTGGATAACTTGTGGACAAATCCTTGATAATGTCATCATAACTTGTGCATAAATGTGTACAAGCCTTAATTTTCCCGGTCTATAACTATTTTCCATTATTAACAATAACTTCTATTATATTCACATTAAGCGTTAAAACGCCCATATAGCCACTTTTTTTATCAACGCCCTATCCCTATTCCTTCCACAATTAAACGTTGATAATTCCGCAAAAATAGTGTAGGATAGCATTATATAGAATTTTTTAGAGTTTTTTAAGCAGTTAAGATTAACTGCTATATTTTAGTGCTATCAGAAAACGGAGTTAGAAAATGGACAAGATTTTGGAAAAATGGGATGAAATTTTACAGACAGTAAAAACAGAGCATGATGTCAGCGACATTTCTTTTGATACCTGGATCAAACCTCTGGAAGTTTTTGGTGTTGAGGGAAATACCCTCTATATCCTTGTTCCATCTGAACAGATGACTTTAAGTTATATCTCAAAAAAATATTATCTTCCTTTAAAAGTAGCAATTGCTGAAATTATCGGAACCGAATATGAGATTCAGTTTATTTTACCGGAACAGACCAGGAATATCAGACCTTCCAATAATAAAGGAAAGAAAACACCTGAACCTGAAGCTTCCAAACGTTCCAACTTAAATCCAAATTACACATTTGATACTTTCGTTGTCGGCAGCAATAACCGTTTTGCACAGTCTGCCTCCCTGGCAGTAGCGGAATCTCCGGGAGAAGCTTACAACCCTCTTTATATTTATGGTGGACCTGGACTTGGAAAAACCCACTTGATGCATTCCATTGGACATTTCATCCTGGAAAGAAATCCGGAAGCAAAAGTTTTGTATGTTACTTCCGAGGAATTTACCAACGAAGTTATCGAATCTATCCGTAGTGGTAACGCCTCTGCGATGAATAAATTCCGTGAAAAATACAGAACCATCGACGTTCTCATGATCGACGACGTTCAGTTTATTATAGGAAAAGAAAGTACACAGGAAGAATTTTTCCACACGTTCAACGCTCTCCACTCCGCAGGCAAACAGATCATTTTAACATCGGATAAACCGCCAAAGGATATGGAAACGTTAGAAGAACGAATCCGTTCCCGTTTCGAATGGGGACTTATGGCAGACATCGGAGCTCCTGATTACGAGACGCGAATGGCAATCCTTCGCCGGAAAGTGGAATCTGATGATATGTCCTTAAGCGATGACATTTTAAATTACATCGCAAATAATATTAAATCCAACATCCGTGAATTAGAGGGAGCTTTGAACAAACTCCTCGCTTACTCGAATCTGGAAAAAACAGAGATCACCATGGAGATTGCCAAGAAAGAACTTCAGAATATTATCACACCGGACAAGCCAAGAGAAATCACTCCTCAGCTTATCATTGAAGTTGTTTCGGAACATTTCCAGATTTCACTGGATCAGATGATCTCAAAAAACAGAAGTAATGAGATTGCAAGACCAAGACAGATTGCCATGTACCTCTGTAAAACCATGACGGATATTCCACTGGATTCCATCGGTTCCTTACTGGGCGGAAGAGATCACTCGACCATTATCCACGGCATCAAAAAAATTGCGGATGAGTACGATTCCAACGAACAGACACGCAATTTAATTGAAACTATCAAGAAAAAAATTAATCCAAACTAAAGTTATCAACTTTTTTTCGAGTTATTAACAAAATTTTGTGGATAACCTGTTCAAATCGTGTTTAATTTATGTTTAAAGTTTTGGATAACCTACTTTTCAAGATGAATTTCAAATTTTTTCTGAGGAGGCTTAAAATTTTAATTCACATTTTATCCAAGGTTAATCCTCATGCTTTTCACATAGTTATACAGTCGGATTTTTAGGACAAGCCCTTATGTTTTCAAGGGTTGCAGGGTTATTCACTTATTCACACACACTAATACGACGACTTTTAATATCTTTTATTAATTATATTTATATTGGCTTTCGCCAAGCAGGAAGGAGTTATTCACATTATGAAATTAATCTGTTCTAAATCAAATCTGCTTCATGGAGTTAACATTGTGTCCAAAGCTGTTCCAACCAGAACCACAATGGCAATCCTTGAATGTATTTTAATTGATGCTTCTGCTAATGAAATTAAATTAACAGCAAACGATATGGAACTTGGAATTGAAACTAAGATCGAAGGAGAGATTGCAGAGAGGGGAATCATTGCATTAGATGCTAAGATTTTTTCTGAGATTGTCCGTAAATTACCGGACAGTGATGTTGTGATCGAAACAGATTCCAATTTTAAAACTACCATTACCTGTGAGAAAGCAAAGTTTAATATCGTTGGAAAATCAGGGGATGATTTTTCCTATATTCCATTTATTGAAAGAAATGAATGTATTTCAATTTCCCAGTTTACTTTAAAAGAAGTGATTCGTCAGACAATCTTCTCAATTGCTGACAATGACAATAATAAACTGATGACGGGTGAACTTTTCGAGATTGAAGAGAATCAGTTAAAAGTAGTTTCTCTGGATGGACATAGAATTTCCATCCGTAATATTGAATTAAAGAATAATTATGACCATAAGAAAGTAGTTGTTCCTGGTAAAACACTTCAGGAAGTAAGTAAGATTTTACCTGGAAGTGCAGAGGAAGAAGTCAATATTTTCCTTTCAGAGAATCATATTGTATTTGAATTTGATGATACTACAGTTGTATCCAGATTGATCGAAGGGGAGTATTTCAAGATTGAGCAGATGCTTTCCTCTGATTATGATACAAAAGTTAAGATTAATAAGCGTGAATTATTAGACTGTATCGACCGTGCAACACTTCTCGTAAAAGAGGGTGACAAGAAACCAATTATCATGAATATCACAGATGGAAATATGGAATTAAAAATCAATTCTTTTATTGGTTCCATGAATGAAGATATTGATATCACAAAAGAGGGAAAAGATATCCTCATTGGATTTAATCCGAAATTCTTTATCGATGCATTGAGAGTCATCGATGAGGAAGAGGTTTCTCTTTATATGGTAAACCCGAAGGCTCCATGTTTTATCAAGGATGATGAAGGAAAGTTCATTTATCTGATCCTTCCGGTAAACTTTAACGCAGCCACTAACTAAGAAAGGCAGAAAGATGATCACAGTAAATATCAGAGAGACGGATGAATTTATCAAACTGGGACAGGCTTTGAAAAAAGCAGGTCTTGTAGAATCCGGAGTAGATGCAAAGTTTTTTATTCAGGATGGACAGGTAAAATTAAACGGCGAGACAGAGCTTCAGCGTGGAAAAAAATTATACAATGGAGATGTTGTTTCCTTTAACGGCGAGACAATTCAGATTGTAAAATGATCATAAAATCAATTGAATTGCAGAATTTTCGAAATTATGAAGATTTAAATATTTCATTTGATGAGGGAACCAATATTTTTTACGGGGATAATGCGCAGGGAAAAACGAATATCCTTGAAGCTGCATATTTAAGTGGAACAACTAAGTCCCACAAATGTAGTAAGGACAAGGAAATGATCCGTTTCGGGGAGCAGGAGTCCCATATCAGAACGGTTGTTGTAAAAAAAGATAAAGAATATCAGATTGATATGCATTTAAAACACAATCGTTCCAAGGGAATCGCAATCAATAAAGTTCCGATCAAAAAAGCCAGCGAGCTTTTTGGAATTCTCAATATGGTATTTTTTTCGCCGGAGGATCTGAATATTATCAAAAATGGTCCGGCGGAGCGCCGCAGATTTCTGGATTCTGAATTATGCCAGCTGGATAAAATATATTTGTCAGATCTTACAACTTACAATAAAATTTTGAATCAGCGTAACAAATTATTAAAAGATATGGTTTACAGACCGGATTTAAAGGATACACTTCCGGTATGGGATATGCAGCTGGTAGAAACTGGCAGGAAAATCATTCGGCGAAGAAAACAGTTTGTTGATGAGCTAAATGAGATCGTGCATGATATTCACTATCGGATTTCCGGTGAAAAAGAAAATCTGCTTTTGCAGTATGAACCAAGTATTGAAGATATTTTTTTCGAGGATGAACTTTCCAGAGTCAAAGAGAGGGATATGCGGCAGTGTATGACATCAGTGGGACCGCACCGGGATGATCTTCTTTTTTCCATCGGTGAGGTGGACATTCGGAAGTTCGGTTCGCAGGGACAGCAGAGAACTTCAGCTCTGTCTTTGAAACTGTCAGAGATTGAACTGGTCAAACGGTCCATTCATGATACACCGGTTTTGTTGCTCGATGATGTGTTGTCGGAACTTGACAGTAACCGGCAGAATTATCTGCTCAACAGTATTCATGATACACAGACGCTGATCACCTGTACAGGGTTGGATGAATTTGTAAAAAACAGATTTCAGATCAATAAGATATTTAAAGTTGTACAGGGGACTGTGGAAGAGAGAAAAGAATTATAATTAGATTACATTTGTAGTTTGGTATAAAAAAATAAGAGTTCATGGGTGAAAACCTGTGATACAGCTTGGATTGTACATATTTTTTTATGTGCAGAATGGAGGAATAAATGGGTACAGAAAACGAATATGGTGGAGACCAGATCCAGATTTTGGAAGGACTTGAGGCTGTTCGTAAAAGACCGGGTATGTACATCGGTAGTACATCAGCCAGGGGCTTACATCATCTGGTATATGAGATTGTAGATAACTCAGTAGATGAGGCACTTGCCGGATACTGCAAAAATATTGAAGTGACCATAAATGAAGATAACTCTATTACCGTAGAAGATGATGGACGTGGTATTCCGGTCGACATCAATCACAAAGCTGGAAAATCCGCATTGGAAGTCGTATACACTGTACTTCATGCCGGTGGAAAATTTGGCGGTGGAGGCTACAAAGTATCTGGTGGACTTCACGGCGTAGGTGCGTCAGTTGTAAATGCACTTTCCACAAAGTTAAAAGTTGAGGTTTACCGTGAAGGAAAGATTTATTTCCAGAGTTACAAGATCGGTAAACCGGATGAACCGGTGAAAGTGATCGGAGAATGCGGCGAGGACAAGCACGGAACAAAGGTTACTTTCTGGCCGGACGGATCGATTTTTGAAGAGACCGTTTTTGATTATGATACGTTAAAACAGCGTTTGCGTGAGACAGCCTTTTTGACAAAAGGTTTAAGAATCGTGCTGACAGATTTAAGAGAAAACCCGGCGAGAACTCATGATTTTCATTATGCCGGCGGTATCAAAGAATTTGTTACTTACTTAAATAAGAGCAAAGAAGCTTTATACCCGGAAGTCATTTACTGTGAGGGCAGTGGAAATGGTGTCTATGTGGAAGTTGCCATGCAGCATAATGATTCCTACAATGAGCTGACGTTAAGTTTTGTCAATAACATTATCACACCGGAAGGTGGTACACATCTTGCAGGATTCCGTAATGCATTGACGAAAACATTTAATGCTTATGCAAGAGCGAATAAATTATTAAAAGACAGTGAACCGGCATTGACGGGTGATGATATCCGTGAAGGACTGACCGCCATTATCAGTGTCAAGATTGAGGAACCTCAGTTTGAGGGACAGACCAAGCAGAAACTGGGTAACAGCGAAGCCCGCGGTGCGGTGGATTCCATTGTAAGCGAGCAGCTTACTTACTTTTTAGAGCAGAATCCGACGGTTGCCAAGACAATCTGTGAAAAGTCACTTCTTGCACAGCGCGCGAGAGAGGCAGCAAGAAAAGCGAGAGATTTAACCAGAAGAAAAACAGCACTGGAGGGAATGTCTCTTCCGGGAAAACTGGCAGACTGTTCTGACAAAGATCCAAAGAACTGTGAGATTTTCATCGTCGAGGGAGATTCCGCCGGCGGTTCCGCTAAGACTGCGAGAAGCCGTGCAACCCAGGCAATCCTCCCACTTCGTGGTAAGATTTTAAATGTCGAGAAGGCAAGACTGGATAAGATTTATGGAAATGCTGAGATCAAAGCGATGATCACTGCGTTTGGTACAGGTATTCATGAAGACTTTGATATCAGCAAACTTCGTTACAACAAGATTATCATTATGACGGATGCCGATGTCGATGGTGCCCATATCAGTACATTAATGCTGACCTTCCTCTATCGGTTCATGCCGGATCTGATCAAAGAAGGCCATGTATATCTGGCACAGCCGCCACTATACAAGATCGAAAAAAATAAAAATGTATGGTACGCTTACAGTGATGATGAGTTAAATGCAATCTTAACGGAGATCGGACGTGACGGAAATAATAAGATCCAGCGTTACAAAGGACTTGGTGAGATGGATGCGGAACAGCTCTGGGAGACGACCATGGATCCGGAGAAACGAATTTTAAAACGTGTCATGATCGATGATGAGAGTACTTCTGAGATTGATATTACGTTTACAACTCTGATGGGAGATAAAGTAGAGCCGAGACGTGAGTTTATTGAAGAAAATGCGAAGTATGTGCAGAATCTCGATATCTAAGATTGCATGTGTTAGAAATTATATATTACTGCAAATGTAGTTCAATAAAAAATAGAAAGTTTATTTATAATATAATTGCAAACGTAGTTTAATTAGAGAAATGCATATTTTTAACCAAAAAGAATTTGCAGGAATGAGGTAAATAGAATGGATGACAAAATTTTTGATCAAATCCATGATGTCGATCTGAAAAAAACAATGGAGACATCCTACATCGATTATGCGATGAGCGTTATCGCCCAGCGTGCATTGCCGGATGTAAGAGATGGTTTGAAACCGGTACAGCGTCGTGTACTCTACTCCATGATCGAATTAAATAATGGACCGGACAAGCCACACAGAAAATGTGCGCGTATTGTCGGTGATACCATGGGTAAATACCATCCACATGGAGACAGTTCCATCTATGGAGCATTGGTCAACATGGCACAGGACTGGTCTACAAGATATCCGCTTGTTGATGGTCATGGAAACTTTGGTTCCGTCGACGGTGACGGTGCCGCTGCAATGCGATATACAGAGGCAAGACTCAGTAAAATTTCCATGGAGATGCTCGCGGACATCAATAAAGATACCGTTGATTTTGTACCAAACTTCGATGAGACTGAGAAAGAGCCGACGGTGCTCCCTTCCCGCTATCCGAATCTTCTGGTAAACGGAACAACCGGTATTGCTGTCGGTATGGCAACAAACATTCCGCCTCACAATCTGCGAGAGGTGATTCATGCTGTTGTAAAAATTATCGATAACGAAGTGTTAGAGGACCGCGAGACAGATATCGAAGAATTGCTGAGTATTGTAAAAGGACCAGATTTTCCAACTGGAGCGATGATTCTTGGAACAACCGGAATTAACGAAGCTTACCGTACCGGCCGTGGAAAGATCAGAGTGCGTGCAATCACCAATATCGAGCCGATGCAGAATGGTAAAAACCGTATTGTTGTGACCGAACTTCCATATATGGTCAACAAAGCAAGACTGATCGAGAAAATCGCAGAGCTTGTAAGAGATAAAAAAATTGATGGAATCACGGATCTTCGTGATGAGTCTGACCGTCAGGGTATGCGTATATGTATTGAGCTGCGCCGCGATGTAAATCCGAATGTGGTTTTGAATCTGCTCTACAAACATACCCAGATGCAGGATACGTTTGGTGTTATCATGTTAGCCCTTGTGGACAACCAGCCAAAAGTATTAAATCTCCATGAGATGTTAGGCTACTATCTGGATCACCAGAAAGATGTTGTGACCAGAAGAACAAAATATGACTTAAACAAAGCAGAAGAACGCGCTCACATTTTGGAGGGCTTACTGATCGCGCTTGATAATATCGATGAAGTGATCAATATTATCCGAAGCAGTGCAAATACACCGGAAGCAAAAAATCGTTTGATCGAGAGATTTTCCCTGACAGATGTTCAGGCACAGGCGATCGTCGATATGCGTCTGCGCGCACTGACAGGTCTGGAACGCGAGAAGATCGAAGCTGAGTATGCAGAGTTGATGGATCGTATTGCAGAGTTAAAAGCAATTCTGGCAGATGAGAAAAAACTCCTTGGTGTTATCCGTGAGGAAATCCTTTTGATCGCAGAAAAATACGGTGATGAGCGAAGAACTTCCATCGGATTTGACGAGTATGATATTTCCATGGAGGATCTCATTCCGGTAACGAACACTGTGATTGCAATGACAAAACTTGGCTATATCAAGAGAATGAGCCTTGATAATTTCCGTGCCCAGAACCGTGGAGGCAAGGGAATCAAGGGAATGGAGACAATCGATGAAGATTACATCGAGGAACTTTTGATGACGACTTCCCATCATTACATGATGTTCTTTACCAATACCGGCCGTGTATACAGAATGAAAGCCTACGAAATTCCGGAGGCAAGCAGAACCGCGAGAGGTACTGCAATCATCAACCTGTTGCAGCTTCAGCCGGGAGAGAAGATTACTGCTGTAATTCCAATCAAGGAATACACGGAAGGACATTATCTGTTTATGGCAACCAAGAACGGTATTGTGAAGAAAACACCGATCACCGATTATGCGAATGTCAGAAAAACAGGTCTTGCAGCAATCACATTGCGTGAAGATGATGAGTTGATTGAGGTAAAGAAAACAGATAACGAACAGGATATTTTCCTTGTGACAAAATACGGACAGTGTATCCGTTTCAATGAGAGAGATGTCAGAAGTACCGGAAGAACCTCTATGGGTGTGATCGGTATGAATTTGACAGATGGAGATAAAGTTGTCGGAATGCAGATGGAATCCCAGGGCGAATCACTGATGATCGTATCTGAAAAAGGTCTTGGAAAATGCACACTTGCATCTGAATTTACAGCCCAGAACCGTGGTGGTAAAGGTGTGAAATGCTATAAGATCACAGAGAAAACCGGAAATATCGTCGGTGTGAAAGCAGTCAATCAGGATGACGAGATGATGCTGATCACAACGGAAGGAATTATTATCCGTATCAAAGTCAGTGATACGGCATTGCTCGGAAGAGTTACTTCCGGTGTAAAACTGATGAATCTTGCGGATGATGTCACGGTTGCAAGCATTGCAAAAGTACGTGAGGACAAATCCCTCATGGACAATACAGATGAATCTGAACTTGTCACAGAGGAAGAGGAAGCCCAAAGTGCTGCGGCTGCAGCAGAGGCTGCAAAAAAAGCGGCAGGTCAGATGACAGAAACAGATGATGAATTAATGCAGGAATTATTAAGCCGTGCTGAGTCTGATTCGGAAGAAGAATAAAAGAATATTTTGACCGCAGTGATACAAAGAATTCACTATGGTCAGGACAGTAGGCTGCCACATTTTTATGTAGCAGCCGATTTGTCTATATAAAAACGAATTATATTTCATGATAAGAAGCCTGATTTGAAAAAAAGGATGTTCAATTTTGATTATTTGAAAAATGAATGATATCAACACAAAAATAAAAAATAACACATATTATCAAGAAAACCACAGTGTAAATGTGGATAATGTGTTGCGGAAATCCAACTTCCGTGGAAAAATTTCATTGTCATAGCAAAAACTTTCGTTTATACTTTTGCGTAAATATAGAATACATGAGTTTTAAAATTGTAGTAAAACTCCAATAGAAAGCAGAACAACAGGGGGAATGAAAAGTGCCGCAAAATTTTTATGAGTTAGTATGGATTTTTATTATTTATGCATTTATCGGATGGTGCACAGAAGTATCTTATGCAGCATTGGACCGGGGAATTTTTGTAAACCGGGGATTTTTAAATGGACCTTATTGTCCAATTTACGGATGTGGAGTGGTGATCGTTGTAGCTGCTTTGACTCCGCTAAAGGACAATCTGCTGATATTATTTGCGGGTTCTTTCTTACTGACTTCCATTTTGGAATACATTACAGGATTTATTCTGGAGAAAGTATTTCACAATAAATGGTGGGACTATAGCAATAAGCCGTTTAATCTTCACGGATATGTATGTTTGAAATTTTCCATCTACTGGGGACTCGCATGTACATTTGTGATGGATGTGCTTCATCCGATTATTTACAAAGGTATCACAATGATCCCGCATATTTTGGGAGTAGTGCTGCTAAGCATTATTATGGCAGGATTTGCTGTGGACTGTGGTGTTACTGTTACTACAATTTTGAAGTTTAACAAGCGATTAAAAGTTATGGATGAAATGGCTGCGAAAATACATAAATTATCCGATGAAATCGGTGAAAATATCTACGAAAATGTGACAACTGCAGTAGAAAAATCGGAGGAGTTCCAGGAAACACATGAGAAACTTCTCACAAAAATTTCTGATACGAAAGAAAATCTTATGGATCTGCCATCCACTGCAAAAGAGAAGATCGCTTCTACTGCAGCAAGTGCCAGAGAAAAACTTTCTGAGTCTGCAGAAAATATCAATGTAAAAGAAAAGATTGCTACTTACAAAGAAACACGCGAGGCGGCTCGTCTGGAAAAACAGCGTGAGAAAGAAGAACTTGAGCGCAGATACAAAGAATTATTTGCAGAGAAGAATTTTGGTTTCAAGCGTTTGATGAAGGCGTTCCCGGATATGACTTCCCGTGAACAGAATGAATCTCTGGAGAAATACAAGAAATACTTTAACATCCGAAAACCGGATCATAAGAAAGATGAATAGAAAAATATATATTAAATTATAAAAGTAGTACAATTATTGGGAGAAATTAACATGATCAGAACAGTCAATACAGAGGATATCGTAAAAAATATAAAAGAAATGTGTATCGAGGCAAACCATTATCTTTCCAAAGATATGGATAAAGCCCTGAAAGATGCCACTGTTTCTGAAAAATCAGAACTTGGTAAAAAAATATTAAATCAGCTTCAGGAAAACTTGAAAATTGCAGATGAAGAGATGATACCAATCTGTCAGGATACCGGAATGGCAGTTATTTTTCTGGAAGTCGGACAGGATGTTCATTTTGAGGGAATGGCAGTCGAAGATGCGGTAAACGAAGGTGTCCGTCAGGGATATACGGAAGGCTATTTAAGAAAATCAGTCGTTGGTGATCCTATCATCCGCGAAAATACGAAAGATAATACCCCAGCGGTGATTCATTACAGCATTGTTCCGGGAGATAAAGTGATAATTACAATGGCTCCAAAAGGATTCGGAAGTGAAAATATGAGCCGTGTGTTCATGCTAAAACCAGCTGATGGAATTGAGGGTGTAAAAAATGCAATTCTTACAGCAGTGAAGGATGCAGGACCGAATGCCTGTCCGCCAATGGTTGTCGGAGTTGGTATTGGCGGTACTTTTGAAAAATGTGCGATTTTAGCAAAAAAAGCGTTGACCAGACCGGTGGGCGAACATTCTACTATCCCATACGTGAAAGAGTTAGAGGAAGAAATGTTAGAAAAAATCAATCGGCTTGGAATAGGACCGGGAGGACTTGGCGGATCAACCACTGCTCTCGCAGTGAATGTGAATACTTACGCGACACATATTGCAGGACTTCCGGTGGCAGTCAATATCTGCTGTCATGTGAACCGGCATGTGGTGAGGGAAGTGTAAGAAAAAACATATTACTACAAATGTAGTTTGTTAAATTTTACAGTCATAAATGAAGAAAAATATAAATTTAGAAATGGGAGCACAGAATATGGACAAACATATTACAACACCGATCACCGCGGAAGTGACAAAAAATTTAAAGTCCGGTGATTACGTTTACATAACGGGAACCATTTATGTGGCAAGAGATGCCGCACACAAAAGAATGATCGAGGCATTGGAGCGCGGGGAAAACCTTCCGATCGACATCAAAGATTCCACAATCTATTACATGGGACCATCCCCGGCAAGAGAGGGACGTCCGATAGGTTCTGCAGGACCGACAACTGCAACCAGAATGGATAAATATGCGCCAACTCTTTTAGATCTCGGAGAAAAGGCGATGATCGGAAAAGGAAAGCGTTCGAAAGAAGTCATTGACGCGATTGTCAGAAACCATGCAGTTTACTTTGCAGCAGTCGGCGGAGCAGGGGCGCTTTTATCCAAATGTATCACAAAATCTGAGATCGTATGTTATGAAGATCTTGGAGCTGAGGCAATCCGTAAGCTTCAAGTGAAAGATTTCCCGGTGATCGTTGTCATTGACAGTGAGGGAAACAATCTGTATGAGACAGCAATCAAAAAATATTGCACGTTGGAGTAAAATGAGAACAAAAGAATAAAAAAATTGGAAGAAAATATAGCATTTCAAGTCACTGGATATGTGGATGGAAAAAGCAAAGGAATTCTGCGGTGCAGTAGAGGTTATGTACGAGAAATAACATTTGAAGCGTAATTTTTTATCATTTTTGGAGGTGTGTTCATGCAGACAGATCCATTTAAAGAATATCTAAAACAGCAGGAGCCAGATAAAAAGTATAAAGGTTATGCATGGCAGACTGCGATTGGATTGCAGGCAGTCGATGGATTGAAGCCGTCCGAATATCTCGTTGATGCAGCAATTCAGAATATTGAAGGTAAAATTACGCTGGATGAAGTAAAAAATTTATTAGATTCTTACTATGAAGAAAAACCACAGAAAAATCATGACAGGACAGAAGAGGCTGATAAAGTTTCCATACGCATTGCGAAAATACTTTCGGAACATGCATTTTCTTTTACACCAAATGAGTATATCTCAATTCACAGAAAATTATTTACCGGAATATATGACCACGCAGGAAAAATCCGTGATTATAATATTACAAAAAAAGAATGGGTGCTGAATGGAGCAACTGTTATTTACGGAAGTGCTTCTGAACTAAGGAAAACGTTAGAATATGATTTTATGAAAGAGAAACATTATAGTTACAAAGGATTATCCATGGATGAAATCATTCACCATCTGGCAGTATTTGTTGCAAATTTATGGCAGATCCATATATTTGGAGAAGGAAATACAAGAACGACAGCCGTATTTTTTATCAAGTATCTTCGAACACTTGGATTTGATGCAACGAATGATATATTTGCGGAAAATGCATGGTATTTCAGAAATGCATTGGTTCGGGCAAATTATAATGATCTGAAACATGAGATTCATGAAACAACAGAGTATCTGGAACTGTTTTTGCGAAATCTGTTGTTGGATGAAAAAAATTTATTACAGAATCGTCTTATGCATGTTGATTATAAGGAAATGCTTGTGAGAGAGCCAAAAATAGAATATAAAACATCAGAAGCGAACATTGAAAATAGAAAAGTGAACATTCAACTGGAAAAAGTGAATATTGGAATGTTTGGAGAGAAAATTTCCGGTATTTCAAAGAAAACAATACAGCATATGGAACAACTGTGTGATTCCTTTGATAAAAATGAAATATTTGGAAGAAGCAGGGTTGAAGAGGTAACCGGGTTAAAAAATACAAGAGCATCATTGTTCTTAAAAGAACTACTCGAGAGAAATATCATCCAAAAAGTAACCGGACATGGAAAAGGAAAATACACATTTTTTATAAAGGAATAGTGAAATCAGGGGGAGTAGAGGTTATGGGAACAGTGGTAGTACGTAATTCTGTGGCAAAGAGAGTGATTGTCACACTCATGCCAGCAATCAGTTTTTTGTGTATGTTTGGTTTGGCGGCAATCAGTGTGAACTTTCTGGAATATGGATCAACAGCAGATAGAATTGTGGGATATATCGGAGTGTCCTGTATCATTCCGATGATAGTTTCAATACCGTTTATTTTTAAAGTAAACAGGGAGAAAACCGTATTAGATATCAATACTTTCTATGTAACGCCATTTGTAGGAAGAACAAAAAATATCCCGGTTCAGGATGTAAAAGTATGCACCATTGGACGAAGAAAACAGATCCGATTATTCGATGAAAAATCAAATCTGATCTGTAAATATAAAAGTACTCAGGATAAAGAGCAGATCATTTTAAAAACGTTGCAAAAAGCAGGAACTTGTACATTTACATTTTCCGTCAGAAACGGAAAACAGGTTGTCGTAAAAGGTAGTGACAGAATTTTTACCGATTATCTTGCAACGGGAGAAGTTTCCAAGACAATCAATAGCTATAAATCGTTATACTACGTGCCACAGACCTCCTCTGTATCGGACAAAAAGCAGGAGCAGGACAGTCAGTTTGACCAGAATATAAAAAAGCAGATTGAAAAAAACAGAAAAATATTCCAGATAGCACAGATTGTGAGCCTGATTATTTTTTTAAGAGGAATGTTTATGCTGGCTTTTAACACTCCTGGTGGAACAAGTGGCAAATTGGCGGTCATTTTCTTTTTCGGTGGAGTTATTGGAATGTTACTGAGTAAATATCTTTGCCGCAGAAAAGAATTTGAAATCACAAAGCCGACGTTCTATCGTGTGGAAGGGACTGCTGTCAATGAAAAAGATTTTGCATTCAGATCTTCCGATTCGGATCGTCACCTGATTTATGAATTTCAGGATAAATATGGAGTGAAACATCAGCGGCCATCGGACAAAGTAAACGCTTCGGACACTGCATGGGGATTGGGTGTTGGCGAAAAGAAAATCTTATGGTACAGTCCGTTTGTTCCATACTTACTGGATCAGGAGCCGTTAGAGTTTAAAATGTTCATGGATAGACGAAGACTTACCCCGGGTGAATGGATCAAACGGCATCCTATCCTGACCGTGGGTTGTATCGCTTTCATTGTATGGATTGGTTTTCGTGGATATAAGTTTGGAAAAGCGCAGATTTTTATTTACACACATGACGGAAGAAACTTAAAAACAGAGTGGACAGCGCGTGATGCTGTCACAGATGAACAGACAAATACAGCGGTGGAGGCTGCAGGAATGGAGCGGGAAGAACTGGAAAAATGGTTGAAACAGTCCTTCTATCCATATTTTTATGTGAACAGTACCAGCTTTGGAGAGTTTGATGCATTTGATGTGGAAAATTATGCGGACGTCATGGGAGAGGATAAGGTGGAAGCTATCCGGGAAAATATCTCCGATTATTGGGGAATTCATGACAGAAAAAGCCTTATGAAAACAACCGATTCCCTGTTACAAAAAGGCGATAAATATACTTATGCACAGACTTTGGAAAAATTAGGGGAAGAGGCGCTGACATTACCGGAGGACAGTATCTATTATACATACAAATTGTATGCCCCAGATGAAATGTGCAAATATCTGGGAACTTATTACGCATACAATAACATTGGGGATGCAGGAGTGGATGCATGGGACTATTGCAGATGCATCCGGTTATTTGCATTTGGCTATATATGTGGTTATATTTCGTATGACGAATATCTGATTCATGCCGCACCGCTTGCAGTCTATCTGCAGAATGAATATGATTCCTGGGAAACAATGTACGAGAGTTATTACTACGGTTATCTTATTTTTGCAGGAAGAAATAAAAACTCAAGCAGCAGCGTCATCTATAGTGACTATAGATATTACGAGATCATGGCAGATAAGACAGAGATTCCGTTTCGGACAGAAGAGAGATAATCTCACAACGGGAATACAGGAGTATTATTATGAAAATCGGTATTATATCAGACATACACAGCAACATTTACGCTTTTAAGGCATGCACAGAGTATATGGAAAAACACAAATGTGACGAGTACTTCTTTCTTGGAGATTATATTTCCGATACACCTTACACAAGAGAAACCATGGATTATCTGTATGAATTTATGGAAAACCATACCTGTTATCTGTTAAGGGGCAATCGTGAGGAGTACATGCTCACACAGCAGGAAGCCAGAAAAAAGAAATGCACAGAGCAGATGTGGATAAGTAACTCAGCAAGTGGAAACCTACTCTACACTTACGGGCAGCTTGTGGATAAAGATTTTGATTTCTTTCGGAATCTTCCAATCACATTTATTTATGAGAAAGCAGGTTATCCGTCCATTACCTGTTGTCACGGATCACCGGCGAGCAGCAGGGAACTTTTGCAGTTGAATGAGGATCCGGTAAAACAATGGTTAGAAAAGATTGACACTGATTACATGATCTGTGCTCATACGCATTATCCGGGAGAGATGACATACAAAAACAAACATTACTTTAATTCAGGCAGTGTTGGAATATCCATTGATGATGCCGGATATGCACAGTGCATGTTGTTAGAGTCCGGTGTGGAAAATGGAACAACAATATGGAAACCTCAATTTCTGAAAGTACCTTATGACAATCAGAAAGTTGCACAGGATATGATCACCGGCGGCCTGCTTTCCATAGCACCGTGGTTTGTGAACAGCAACATTCTGACAATCCTTACCGGAATCGACTGTTCAGCCAAAATGGTTGAGTTGGCAGAAAAACTTGCGTTAGAGGACAATGCTCAGACAAAGTGGCCGCACATTGATGAAAAATATTTTGAAGAGGCAGCCGTATATTATAAAATTCCGGATTACCGTGCCAGAAACAATGAAAAGGAACGTTAGAAAAAAGATAACATTTGCAGAACAAACACCATTAGATATAAATCCGGAAAAAAACAGGAGATGATGAAAATGAATATAAGAACTGCAACATTACAAGACATCGACCAGATTGCGGCAGTAGAAAAAGAGTGTTTTCCGGCAGCAGAGGCGGCAACAAAAGAGGAATTTGAGCAGAGACTTTCACATTATGCAGATCATTTCTGGCTGATGTTTGAGGATGACACATTAATCGCATTTGTTGATGGTATGGTGACAGATCAGGCAGATCTGACAGATGAAATGTATGAGAATGCATCCATGCATCAGGAGGATGGAGCATGGCAGATGATATTTGGTGTCAATACGCTCCCGGCATACCGGAACCACGGCTATGCCGGAGAACTTTTAAAAAGAGCGGTTGCAGATGCAAAAGACCAGGGAAGAAAAGGTCTTGTCCTTACGTGCAAAGACCGGCTGGTGCATTACTATGCAAAATTTGGTTTTGAAAATGAAGGAGTTTCAGAATCTGTGCATGGAAATATCGTGTGGAATCAGATGAGACTGAAGTTTTAAAGTTCAAGTTGAATTCATGTACATATCAGGAAAGACAGCAGGAGCGGATCAGTATGTTTTGGGAAAAGAAAACAAAAATAAGAAAACATATCATTTTTTATGGCAGAGTTCAGGGAGTAGGGTTCCGTTATTATGCAGTACAGAAAGCAAACCAGCTCGGACTGACCGGCTGGGTGAAAAACCTATATGACGGCAGCGTGGAAATGGAAGTAGAAGGCGAGGAACCGCTGATCGACCAGCTGATTATTTTTTTGCAAAATCGTACCTACGTCTGGATTGAAAATATGGATGCAAAAAGCATCCCACTGGAACATGATAACGGATTTTACGAGAGATAAAAGAAGATATAATATGCAGATGGCAGTTATGCGGATGCATGTTTGATGATAAAAAATTGAAAGAAAGTAAGGAGTGTGACAGATATGCCATGTACAACAATTTTAGTAGGAAAAAAAGCAAGTTATGACGGATCAACCATAATCGCAAGAAATGATGATTCGGGATCCGGACATTATACTTCAAAAAAACTTGCAGTGATCAACCCGGAAGAACAGCCGAAAATCTATAAATCGGTCATTTCGCATGTCGAAATCGAGCTTCCGAAAAATCCGATGCGTTATACTGCAATGCCAAATGCAGAAGAGGGCGAAGGTATCTGGGCAGCCTGCGGAGTGAATGAAGCCCATGTCGGAATGACAGCAACCGAAACAATCACATCCAATCCGAGGGTTCTTGGAGCTGATCCGCTTGTAAGATATCAGCCTGCAAAAGACGGAAAAGAAGAAATTTCTGGAGGAATCGGGGAAGAGGATATTGTATACATTGTACTTCCATACATACACAGTGCAAGGGAAGGTGTCAAACGTCTTGGCAGCCTGTTAGAACAGTATGGTACTTATGAAATGAATGGAATTGCATTTCAGGATGCAGATGAGATCTGGTGGCTTGAGACAATTGGCGGACATCACTGGATCGCACGCAAAGTACCGGATGATGTTTATGTCATGATGCCAAATCAGTTTGGAATGGATCAGTTCGATCTTGAGGATGCACTTTCAAACCAGAAAGAATATATGTGTTCCGCCGATCTGAAGGAGTTTGTTGAAAAATATCATTTGAACCTTTCACAGGATGGAACATTTAATCCAAGAGATATTTTTGGCAGTCATGATGACTCTGATCATGTATACAATACACCGAGAGCATGGTATATGGCACGCTGCCTGAATCCGAGTACAATGAACTGGGATGGATCGGACGCGGACTTTACACCACTTTCTGATGATATCCCTTGGTGCATGGTTCCGGAGAAAAAGGTGACGATCGAAGATGTGAAATACGTTCTTTCTTCTCATTTTCAGGGAACACCGTATGATCCGTATGCATCTTATGGAGATAAATCCATGAAAGGTGCATATCGTGCAATTGGTGTAAACCGGACAGATTTCCTGGGAATCATCCAGATGAGACCGGATGCAGGAGAAGACAGCCGGGCAATCGAATGGGTGGCATTTGCTTCAAACGTATTTAATACAGCCGCACCATTCTACACAGATGTAGAGAAAGTACCGGAGTATTTTTCCAATACGACCAGAGATGCTTCAACAGATAATTTTTACTGGGCAAGCAGGATGATCGCAGCCATGGCAGATGCTTCTTATAGTAAATCCATTTTCCATATTGAACGTTATCAGGAAAGGGTCATGTCAAAAGGACATGAATATATCAACCAATATGATGAACTTCTTGCAAAGGAAAGCAACGCAGAAAAACGCATGCAGCTTCGTCAGGAGGCAAATGAAAAAATCGCTGACATGGTAAAAAAAGAAACGCAGGATACATTGAATAAAATATTGTATGAGTTGAGCAATCAAATGAAAAATGCATACTCCAGATCAGACGCATAAGGAACGATTATATTTGGACATAAACTTGCAATTGATGCAGAAAAATGTTCCAGAAATTAAATGGTTAATTGTGTTGCTGGTGAAAGAAGTAAAACAGTATTTCAAATCAGAAAAGGAAGAAATAGAACAATCGGAAGTTATATGTGGAGGAGGATTATTATGAATACAGTTAGAATGATTTTATGTGGAAATGTTGAAGATAGCAGAATGAATCCAAGTGAAAAGGTAGGAGTAGTATCAGTGGTTTTTGTTTCTACAGAGGAGGAAAAAATTAAGAATAAACTTAAAAAATTGCAAGATAAAAATCCTGAAAAATTTTATATGGAATACGTTACTCCATTAGATGTTGACTTAACAAGTTTAGAGCACTATCCATCGATTGAAATATCAAAAAATGATTTACAATAACAACTTCCGGTTATGGAGGATACGTATGCGAAGAAGAGACAGAGAGGTAACAGAACATAGTGAAATCATGCATATCCTTGATTCTGGCAAGGTTTTGCATCTCGGTTTAGTGGATCAAGGAAAGCCATACATAGTTCCCATGAACTATGGCTATGTTTTTGAAGGAGAAAAGCTCGTATTTTATTTGCATGGGGCGTTAGAGGGGCGTAAACTTGACATTATCAGAAATAATTCTGATTGTTGCGTTCAAATTGAGTGTGATGTACAGTCATTTTCAGGTAAAGTAGCCTGCCAATATGGATGCAGCTACTATTCTTTTGATGGATTTGGAATGGCAAAGATTGTGGAAACACCGAAAGAAAAAATCAGGGCATTGAGGGCATTAATGAAAACACAAACCGGTAAGGATTTTGAGTTTAATGAGAAATTGGTTTCAATTGTTAGTGTGATTCGAATTGATTGCGATTATTATACCGCAAAGCACAGACCATTGCCAGGCGCCGAATAAAGTGGTAAAAGAATGGCTGATGAAACAGGGGTATGATTGCATTAAACTAGAGTATGCCTTTGGAAACAGCCTGATGGATTTCTATATGGAAAAAGGAAAGCAAAAATATCTAATGGAAGTCAAAGGCTGCACCCTTGAGATAGACGGAGTTGGATATTTTCCGGATGCCCCGACGGAAAGAGGAGTTAAACATTTACGGGAACTTGCAGCTGCGTGCGGACAAGGATATAAATGCTTGATTGCATTTGTGATTCAAATGGAGGGAATCAGTGAAGTCAGACCGAATACGGAAACGCATCAGATTATCAGAGACAATACGAAAGCTGGAAGAATGCCTGCAGAAAATCGGATACACCTACGCATAAGGATGAAAAACTGTCGGATAAACTTGCAAGACTACAAAGGGAAGCCGCAGAAAACCAGAACAGTATCAGCAGGCAGACAAAGAACAGAGGGGCAAGATAATATGCCCTTTGTTTTATATTCTTTTGAAAGAATTACGATAGAATATTGGAACTTAGCATGATATAATAATAGAGAATTTTTAGGAAGAGGTGAGAACGATATGAAAATTATCCGAGATAACTACTCAGTACAGTTGATGTAAACTGTTGGCAGATTGTGCTGAGGTTAAAAGAAACTTGCCAGTAGTCGTTGACTGTACTGCCCTGATGCTTGAAATACAATATGTAAAGGAGTACAGTTATGCGTTATATAAAAGATATATTAAAGAAAAACAGCATATGGGTATTGGTCTACATTGGACTAGGTATATTTAATTCATTTGTGGCTAATTACAAGGTTGACTATTTCCAAAAGGTTATTGATGGATTGGCTGATAGAACACTTGCATTTGCAGGAGTTGCAACATATGGCTTTATTTTGCTGGTAAATTATTGTATGAATTATCTGGATAATTACCCTGAAAAGAAGTTGGAACATGGTATTTATCTGGATTTTAAGCTTTTGTCACTTAGAAAAATAAGTACAATCGATTATACGGAATATCAGAAAATAGGTACGGGCAAACTTGTTCAAAGGATTGAGAATGGTTCAGCAGCAGGAAGAAATGTATTATTCAATTTCTGGTTGTGTTTGATTCGTGACTTACTTCCTACCATTGGTTTTAGTATATACTTTATTTGGAAAATAGATGAAAAAGTCACTTATGTACTGTTTGTAGGCTATGCGTTTATTTTTATAATAACCAACATTCTATTAAAGTTTCTTTACAAAATAAAAGAAAAGATTTTGAATAGTGAAGAACTATTAAATCACTATTTGGTCAGAGGCTATATGGAAATGTTGGTATTTCGTATGAGTAAACAGTTCCCGAGTGAAATAAAGAAGACTTGTAATGCAAAAGAGGATATTGTTTCATCAAAAGTAAAAATGAATATGATTCATGAAGCATTCTTCACAATATTTGCACTACTTGTGGCAATGTTAGATATTGGTATTCTTTTTTATGCATGGAAAACGAAAAACCTTACGGTAGGTTCTGTGGTTGCACTAATTGCACTGATTGAAAATGCTTATACACCAATTGCCATTTTTAATGTACTTTATGTCCAATATAAATTGGACAAGGCGTCGTATAAGAGATTTGAGAAATTTTTAGGCTTAAAAGACGATGTTCAATTAAGAAACGGTAACGCAATAAATACAAATGTTGGAAAAATTGCAATAAGAAATTTATCATTCCAATATGAGGAACGAAAAATTATTGATGGCTTGAGCCTGTCAATACAAAAGGGAGAAAAAATAGCTTTTGTAGGAGAAAGTGGTTCCGGAAAATCGACCTTGATTAAGATTTTATTAGGGTTGCTAAAATATAATCAGGGAGAAGTTCGCTTAGGAGACATGGAGTTAAAAGAAATTTGTCTTAATAATCTGTATGATAGAGTTAGCTATCTATCACAGGATGCCCCTGTTTTTGACGGAACAATAAAAGAAAATCTGGTATTTGAGAAACAAGTGTCAGAAGAACAAATGTTAGGGGCATTGAGTGAAGTGCAACTATCTCATTTAGTTGAAAATCTTGCGGAAGGTTTAAATACTGAAATTGGTGAGAAAGGTACTTGTTTATCGGGTGGAGAAAAACAAAGACTTGCATTAGCTCGCTTGTGGTTTGAAGACTCCGAACTTGTCATTTTGGATGAAGCAACATCTGCAATGGATAATTTAACAGAAGAAAATGTAATGAAATCAGTTATGCAAAAAATGAAAGATAAAACTGTCATTGCCATTGCACATAGATTAAATTCCATTGCAGGTTTTGACAGAATTATTCTCTTTAAAGAAGGGAGGATTGTTGGACAAGGTACTTTTGAAGAACTACTACATACAGATTCTTATTTTATGGACTTGTATAATGCGAATGTGAAATAATTGTTTTTTTAGATCGAAACTTGTAAAAATACAAAGGGGCTGTTGCTCTTGCACTTTTTTTATTGTTAGAGTAGCAGTCCCTTAGTGTATTTAAAGTTCAATAGAGTTTTCTGCGTCTACCCATATCTGCATAGTTCCATCCAGATATAGTTTTGCATATTCAAGAGGTTCATCAATAGCAAGAGCATTTAATGCACACTGAGAGCATGGTGTAGTTTTAATACCATCTTCTGCCTTGTTGCAGTCAATACGGAGCATATATCCGGCACAGGTGTAAATGTCTATGCTATTCCGGTACATATTGTATTCAGCGTAAATAATATTCATATCGTGTCTCCTTCAAATCAATTAATCAAAATAAGAAATTCAGAAGCATTTCAATCAGTTCACCATGTCAGTTTCATTTTGTGTTATACTGTGTAATATGATTTTGTTTTCCTTGCTTTTTCCCTTACCAGAGTCCGTAAACACTGATTGAACGATATAACACAAGGGAATATATAAGGGAAAGCTTACCTGCCACAAGCTTAGTATTTTCAATGGTTTGTGAGAAATTTGATAACAAAATATAACAGTTATTAAATTCCTTAGAATAGCTGAAATCTCAATCGTTGTTTGTCTAAAAGGAAAATTCATAATCATATTAATCATTTCGATGTTCTTGTCCCCAAAGACAGAAAGCATCTAATACAGGTTCTAAGGATTTTCCGCGTTCAGAAAGACTATACTCAACTCGTGGCGGAATTTCCCCATAATCTTTGCGGATAATAAGACCATCGGATTCTAATTCTTTTAATGCTTTTGACAATGACCGGAAAGTTGCTGTTTCCATCTTACGCTGAAGTTCATTATACCTTGTTGGACCATCTATTGCAGACAATAAAGGATAGGAAGTTTATATTTCCCGTCAACCAAAGACTTTGTATAGTAAAAACCAGTATTTTTAATACCCTCTATCGCAAAACGATGTTGTTCATGTATTTGATTATCTGACATAATAACTCTCCTGACACTATATTTAGATATAGTATATGCTCTAAAATATCGTACTTGTTGTTGGTACATCCTCATGATACGATATGTGCAGTAACGAATCAAGTGAAATGGAGATGAATGGGATGAAACATAAAGTTAAAGTAACAATATTAGATAAAAAACTCTATCCAGAATTACAGCAACAGTATTGTGATAATCCAATTTCGGGTGCCTGTCCTTGTTACAATGTGGGAGATGAATTTATTTTTTACCGGGATGAGGAAAGAGATGATTTCTGGCACATAGGATTGAATACCCTGGTAAAGACCAGTGGTGATGCAGATACCGTTGCGGGTGGTCCGAAAATGCCATTCTGTTCTGAGGCATGGGATGCTATTTCACGCTATATTTATACCGGATTACAAGGCGGTTCCATTATGAAGGGCTGGATGAAGAAGGAAAATGAAATGATTACCTGCTGTTCGGATGGAACAAGACCTGTCATTTTTAAGATTGAAAGAATTGATTATGAGGAGAAAGAATAGCAAATGAACGAAATCATTAAAGCAATGGAAGAACGCAGAAGCATTCGCAAATTTAAGCCGGATATGCCAGCAAAAGCAGATTTGCAACAGATTATCGAAGCCGGATTATATGCTGCAAATGGCATGGGAAAACAGGCAACCATCACAATTGCGGTAACAAACAAAAAACTTCGAGACAGATTATCAGCAATCAATGCAAAGATAGGCGGTTGGAAAGAAGGATTTGATCCATTTTATGGAGCACCGGCTATTTTAATTGTATTAGCAGACAAAAATTGGGCAAACAGAGTTTATGACGGAAGTCTGGTCATGGGAAATATGATGCTTGCAGCACATTCTCTTAATCTTGGAAGTATCTGGATTCATAGAGCTAAGGAGGAGTTTGAACTTCCGGAATATCAGGAATTATTAAAAGAACTTAGGGTAGACGGAGAGTGGGAAGGAATAGGTCATTGTGCCGTTGGATATGTTGATGGTGAGCTTCCTAAGGCTGCAAAAAGGAAAGATAACCGGGTATTTTGGGTTGAATGATAACTTCTTGTTTTCCAAACTGAGAAATTCACGTTTGACGGAGTAATGGATATGAAAATCAGAGAAGTGAATGAGAATAAAAAGCAGTTTATAGCATTATTGTTATTAGCTGATGAGCAGGAAAATATGATTGATCGCTATCTTGAAAAAGGAACTATGTATGTGCTTGAAGATGGTGATGTAAAAGCTGAATGTGTTGTCACCGGTGAAGATAATGGAATACTTGAAATTAAAAATATTGCAGTCGATCCTCAGAATCAGGGAAAGGGCTATGGAAAAGCACTAATTGATTTTCTTGCCAGTAAATATGCAGATGAATATTCTGTTTTGCAGGTTGGAACAGGTGATAGTCCATTGACGATACCATTTTATGAAAAATGTGGATTTGTTCGGTCTCACAAGATTCCGAATTTCTTTACGGACAATTATGACCACCCAATTTATGAGGGCGGTGTACAACTAATAGATATGGTATATTTGCAAAGACATATATAACTTCCCGTTTATTGGGAAGTCGCAAAGAACGAAAAATCGGAAGTTTACAGCGAGGTGAAAGATGTTGAATTACGTAGAATATGGAAAAGAAAACAAATATGATGATGATATATTTTTTCAAAAATACAGTCAAATGAGTCGCTCACAGCAGGGACTAGCCGGTGCAGGAGAATGGGAAACATTGAGAAAGCTGCTGCCGGATTTTAAAGATAAGCGAGTGCTTGATTTAGGATGCGGCTATGGATGGCACTGTATTTATGCGATGGAACACGGAGCGTCTTCTGTTGTAGGTGTTGATATTTCTCATAAAATGCTCGAGGTAGCCAAAGAAAAAACACATTTTCCACAGGTTGAATATAAATGCTGTGCTATAGAAGATGTGGAATTCCCAGAGGAGAGTTTTGATGTAATATTAAGTTCACTTGCGTTTCACTATGTAGCAGATTATGAGATTTTAGTAAAAAAGATATATAGAATACTGAAGTCTGGTGGTAAGCTGGTTTTTACGGTTGAACATCCTGTTTTTACTGCCTATGGAACACAAGACTGGTATTATAACGAAAAAGGAGAAATACTGCATTTTCCGGTGGATAATTATTATTATGAGGGCAAACGAACAGCTGTGTTTTTGGGAGAAAAGGTTACAAAATTTCATAGAACACTGACCACATATCTAAATACACTGCTTTCAAATGGTTTTATAATAAATCATATTGTGGAGCCGCAGCCGCCGGAATACATGATGGATATTCCGGGGATGCAGGATGAAATGCGCCGTCCCATGATGCTGATTGTATCGGCGAACAAAAAAGTGGATAGATAGAACTAAAACACCTATAAGGTATAAATGGAGGTAATTTATGTTTTAAAGAAAAAATTATTATAGAGATGAAAGGAGTATTCAAAGAAATTCCTTTTGGCATAGAGCATGCGGTACGGCATTGATTGAAAAAGAACTGGAAGAAGAGGGCATTGTGCCTTATTGCCCGAAATCCGTCCCAACAGCCTTGCAGCGGAATTTTTGAATGCGTATCTGGACGAAGTGGGGAATAAGCCGATGGAGATGTGATTCGTGACGGAACCACGGGAATTTTGACGGAAAGTATGGAAAAAGTTGGTTCGGCCTGTTTCGGTTGACTTTTTTATAAAGAATCGGTATATTGATACTATATAGTATCAATAAGTATCAACTGCGAGGTGAACAGAATGGATGGGGCACAGTTTGCCAAAATGCTTTCAGATAAGCATTTGTTTGAACTCAAAATGAGCTGCATAAGGCTGCCATTCTGCACTTTGCTTTTGCATACTACCACCCCTATTTTGACGGGAATGGACGCACTGCACGGCTATTCCACCTCTGGTATCTTGTTCAGCAGGGCTATCCTGCGGCACTGTTCACGCCGTTTTCCCGATACATCGCTGAAAACAAGGACGCATATTACAAAGCCTACGAACGCGTGGAGAGAAATGCTCTGATTTCCGGCTATACGGATGTGACTCCCTTTCTGTTCTACTTCTGCAATGAGGTCTATAACCGCCTGCAGGTAGATGCAGTCCCGCCGAAAACTGATCTTGAGGTATATCAAACTGCTCTTGCGGAAGGAAAAATCACAGAAAAAGAACGGCTGCTCTGGGAGTATGTTCTGTCTGCTTATGGTGCAGAGGAGTTTACCACAAAGCAGCTGGAAAAGGATTTCCGAAACGCTGCGTATGCAACCATTCGGACGTTTGTGATGAAATTCCATGAGATGGGGTTGCTTACTGCAAGAAAAGCAGGAAACAGGGTGTTCTATCGTGTCGGTGGGACTTCTGACGGTCGGCTATTATAATGAATTCTCCTTTATCATCATGCATGCCGCATAAGAGCGGAAAAAATTTTTCTGACAGGTTCAGTATAATTCTTAAAGTTGACTTCAGGTCAAGAGCTTTTTTGAATTTATAACAGTCGTGTCGAAAGACATCCCGTCTGAGGGCAAAGCGAAGGTTTTGCTTTTCAGGCGGGATTTTTTTGCTTTTTGGGACTGTTGTATACAATATATGGACTAAGAGGGTGGGTGACTTGGACTACGAGTCCATAAACTTTTGCTCGAAAGTACGATACACGATTGTCACGGCAGCGGCCCACCTCCGAAAGGAGGCGGGAGCCGCAGCCGGGCGGACCTTGAAAATTGAATATGCAGCTTCAGGTACTTCCAGATAATGATACTTCAGCCTGCCGCTGAAAAACTGACAGTTTCGTTTTACCTCCTGAACAACAGCCGTCGTGGTATCCGTCTGCGGCGGCTGTTTCTTACATAAAAAGGAGGTTGATTTTTATGTTGCCGAACAATTGGAGATATCTCAGGGGGGACATCTACTATGCAGACATGGAGCCGCATATCGGCTCGGAACAGGGCGGGAAACGCCCTGTGGTAGTTCTGCAGAACAACATTGGAAACCGTCATTCGCCTACATTGATCGTTGCAACTGTTACCACCCGGACGGAAAAGAAGAAAAACCAGCCCACCCATGTGCTGGTGGATTCCAACCCGGCCTTTGAAGAACCGTCCATGATTCTTCTGGAGCAGATCTTCACGATCGATAAATCCCGCATCGAACGCTTTATGGGCTATGCCAGCAAGGCTGAAATGCTCCGCATTGATATGGCTTTGCTGGTCAGTCTGGCTCTGAACGTTCTGAGCGGAAACCGCAGCGAATAGCGGACAACCAGTAACCCGTAAAAATGAGGTGATAGCGATGTAACCGGAGGTGAGTGAGCCATGCGAAAGAGCGCCCCCATTGAAGTGGTGGTACATTACCCCAAAACGAAAGAGGGATGGGACGAACTCGGAAAACGGGTCGCAACCGCCCACGCCAACTATGTGATCGAAAAAATCGACCGTCTGAACTGCCCCACATGGCAGAAGCTCGAATTGCTGCAGGCGGTGATCGATACTACCAAAGGAACTTACAAACCCAAGGAACACCAAAAGCCCGGCTGGCAGCCGAGCCGATAAACAAAGCCCCACGCTCAACATATGCTTTTCTGCTCTGACCAGAGACGGTCAGATTCAGAGGCAGTGTTGAGCGTGGGGCTTTTTGTGTTACATAAGTTTTTGGAATTTTGCTGACAAAAAAATCATTGATTGTTGGCGGCCAATGTGGTATTCTTTTTGTAAGGGAAGGTGAAGTGCATGAATCGTCGCAGCGTGAAAATTATGAGAAGAAAAGCAGGGGGAACAGCAGGAAAGAATGCAGAAAAGTATTCGGTCAATCTCCCGGCAGTGTGGCTTCGTGCGATGGGACTTTCAAAAGAGGACCGCGTGGAGCTTTCTTTTGACGGTGAAAAAATCACCATCCAGCCACTTGCATCCACAGACCCGGAAGTGTTTCGCAGAAATGCAGAACAGAAAGGTCATCGGCTGAAAGAATACAGGTACTATGACGGAGATACGTTGTGTACCGTGATTTTGGCAGATTTTACAGCGGAGCAGATCTGCATCGAAAACAAAGTTGACGAAATACTGGATACTGCGTTTGGTGTGAACGAAACGCCCTCATGGGAAGACTTCCTGGCCTTTCTGGCAGACCGATGCATTCCGAAAACACGAAAGGGCTTGGATTACTATCTGGATGCTGTTGGCGTTCCGGAATATGACCCGGTTCTGCTTGTTGAAAAGACGCAGGGAAGAATGGCGGAGGATCACAAATGGCTGGAAATTATTTGACGCTGCATATTACCCAAAACAGTTCCACTTTTTGCTGAAAGAGCGTATCGAAACCGTCCTGATGGAGCAGCAGAAAAAGCTTTTTGAAAAGTAAAAGCGCTTGTATTAAATGAAAAAAGAGGGTAGTATAAACATATCTACAGAATGCAAGAGGTAGGGGGGTGAGTAAGATAATCTATGAAATCATGCATCGAGAGAACTGCGTGGCACAAATCAGCACGGTGGGTGAATGCAAAATTTACCTCGAAGATTTTATGCCGTATGATTTGACGCTGGAAGAATCGAATGATTTCGATAAGCGAATCAAAAATGCGATGAGCTTTTATTCTTGGTGTGCTTCTCGGATGATACCACCTGACCGCACCTATGCAAAGGAAATTCTGAACAGCATTGGCGCATCGCAGAGTGTGACAGACCGAGATCGCGCCCAGATTGCGCTTTCGTATCATTGTTTATCCCTTCTGGATGTGTTCTGGGTGAAAGAAGAAAACGAGAAGATTCGATTCGAGGATATCAACCTTTTTGCACACTCCTTGAGCAATGCACTTGTAGATATTGCGCTGCGGGGGCACCAAATGACGGTGACAAACGCCCATCTTCTGGCAAATGACCTGTCTACGGGCGGCTTGTACCCCAAGGCGTGGGTGCGAAAAGAGGATGGCTTCTATCTTTACAAGGATGGTGGCAGGGAAGCGGTGGAACGTGAAGTGCTGGCAAGCAAAATCTGCCGGTGCTTTGACTGCCATCAGGTACTGTATGAGCAGGGAATGTTTGAAAATGAGCCGGTTTCTATCAGCAAAATCATGACATCTCAGCGATACAGTCTTGTGACCTATGCAGCCTATGACGTCTACTGCACGAACCATGATTGGAACACGCTGGATAAGATCTTAGAGTTGGATGCTCCCAGCTACTATATGATGAACATTCTGGATTATCTGGTGGGCAATACCGACCGTCATTGGGAAAACTGGGGTCTGCTGGTAGACAACGAAACCAATCAGCCCATCCGTCTGCATGACCTGATGGACTTCAACCGGGCGTTTCAGCAGTACGACACGCCAGAAGGCGCAAACTGTCTGACCGTGGGAAAACGCCATCTGAGCCAAAAAGATGCTGCAGTGGAAGCGGTGCGGAACATCGGACTGAACCAAGTCCGTCAGGTGGAGCACACCGTATTCTCCGAGCATCCGGCATGGAAAGCAATGTTTGAAAAACGACTGCGTGTTTTACGGAACGCCATGTAAGATAGAGCGAATATCAGATCCATCCCAAAGTGCGCTGGGGAGAGGATAGCATTTTCGATACACCGGCTGGCATAAGTGGAGAAGCGCGCCCGGCGGGTGGAGTCGAAGGTGTCCACGGCTTTCATCAGGCCAATGGTGCCGATGGAAATCAAATCGTCCTGCTCAGAGGGGAGAGCATAGTATTTCTTTGCGATGTGCGCCACTAAGCGCAGATTGTGGCGGATGAGCTTTTCCCGGGCGGATGAATCACCGGCCCGCAGATCGGCGAAGGTCTGGATCTCCTCCTGTGGGCTGAGCGGGCGGGGGGAAACTGCCCGCTTCCAGATGGAGCGCCAGAAACAGAAATTTTGTGGCGAAAAATTGCAGTAAGGTCAGCAGCACACGATATCCCTCCCGGTACATAGTTGTTAAAGTGTATGAGCCGGAGTGCGGATAGTTGCCGGAGAGGCCTTTTGTGCGCGGTATCTTTTCCGCAGGGAAAAAGCGTGGTATACTGAGGGGGATAACTCGGAATTTGTGGAGGAAACAAACATGGAAGATAATAAATCAATGAATGTCAAGAAAACGGTAAAATCAGGAATAACTTTTGGAAGTGCATTGGCTATGGTTATTAGTTATACAACGTGGAAGTCTGTCGGTTGGGCGATTTTTCATGGATTACTTAGTTGGGTATATGTCATATATTTCCTTTTACGTTACTAAATTCCCATTTATCGAGTGACGAAAACAATACATCCTTCAGCGGACGACCCTAAAACGCTTGTCCGCTCTTTTTATGCCAGTGCATCCTGACAGGAGAACTGCCCGGCGAAAACGTCTGCGGGCGGAGCATGGAACGGTCAACGGGTCAACAGCTCAAAATGATTCCGCTTTGTGACCAGCAGCCCTTCCTTTTGCAGCTTGGAAAGCTCCACCGACATGGCGGCACGCTCCACACAGAGAAAATCTGCCAACTGCTGACGGTCAAAGGGGATGTCAAAGGAAAGGGAAGACTGCCGGATGGATTCGGCAGACAGGTAGGACAGCAGCTTTTCCCGGGTGGTGCGCTTGCTGATATGGGTGATCTTCTCGTTGAAAAGCAGTATTTTGTTTGCCAGAACGCTGACCAGATTGCGGATGAGCTTCTGGTGATGGTCGCAGGCGGTGGGGCAGGAGGTGAGCAGCCGCTTGACGTTCAGCAGCAGGATCTCGCAATCCTCCTCTGCCACCACGCTGATGTTCAGGATGGCACCGGGGGTGGCGGCGTAAGGCTCCCCGAAAAAATCCCCGGTGCTGCACTTGGACAGGATATTGCGGTGTCCCCAAAGATCCTCCTGGATCACAAGGGTAGAGCCGGACAGCATGAGCCCCATGACCTCTGTGGAATCTCCGGCACGGAAAATATAGGAGCCCCGGGGGCGGGTGATCTTCGCTGCACTGACGCAGTGCAGGATGGACAGAATCTCATCATCGGTAAGCCCGGTAAAGAAGGGGCAGCTCCGCAGAACAGGCAGATATTTTTGCATAAAGACTCTCCTTGTTGGAATTCAAACAGACAAGATGGCTTTAGTATACTATAATAAACCTGCAAATGCAAAAAACACCCACAACAGGAGAGTATAGATATGATTCGGAAGATCATCCATATTGACGAAGAAAAATGCAACGGCTGCGGGCTGTGTGCGACCGCCTGCCACGAGGGAGCCATCGATATTATCAACGGCAAGGCAAAGCTGGTGCGGGAAAATTTCTGCGATGGCTTTGGCGACTGTCTGCCGGGCTGCCCTACCGGTGCCATCACCTTTGAGGAACGGGAAGCCCCTGCTTACGACGAGGCGGCGGTGCAGGAAAACAAAAAGAAAAAGGAACTGCAGGAAAAGATGAAGCACCTCCACGAGGGCGGCTGCCCCGGCTCCCGGATGCGGATGCTGGAACAGCCGGAGGCGGCCGAAAGTGCAGCTTCTGCCCCCGTACAGCCGGTCTCCCGCCTGCGCAACTGGCCGGTGCAGATCAAGCTGGCTCCTGTCCATGCGCCCTACTTTGAGGGCGCAAAGCTCCTGATCGCAGCGGACTGCACGGCCTATGCCTACGCCAATTTTCATCAGGAATTTATGCGCGGCAAGGTGACCCTCATCGGCTGCCCGAAGTTGGACGCTGTAGATTACAGCGAAAAGCTCACGGAGATCCTGCGCAGCAACGACATCCAGAGCGTGACCATCCTCCGCATGGAGGTGCCCTGCTGCGGCGGTCTGGAGATGGCGGCAAAAAAGGCACTGCAGACCAGCGGAAAGTTCATTCCGTGGCAGGTGGTCACCATCTCCATTGACGGAAAAATTCTGGATTAAAAGCACAGGGCAAAAAAACCACCGAGAAAACACAGACCCGATAAACGAATACCGCCGAGGAGCTTCCCAGTTGGGAGGCATCCTCGGCGGATTTTTTAGTTTATACAGCAGGTTTGCGGAGCAATGCGCCTGTTACCCGTATATTTTCCCCACGATCTTTCCGCATCGCAGGGGTGGCTGTCTATACCGATAGCCGGACTGTGGAAAAGTACAGGGAGCAACCTGCGTAAATTTTTACGCAGAGTGGCCTCTCTTTTTTACACAGCCAATGCCAATCAGCGCTTGAAAACGAAACGCTGCGCAAGTATACTATACTAGTTATGTTGTACAAGTTTGAGTGTGAACTGATGTATCAGTTGACCATAAAAGACATACCAGAATTGAAGTGTGCGGCGGGGTCGAAGCCCTGCGAGGATGAAAATGAAATTCGATAGAAGACTTACAGATGAAATCTACACTTCCGATACGGTAAGGCTGGGGAAATTGGTACGTTTTACACTGTGACGATTCAAAAAACAAAGGAGAGGTGTTTTACTATGATCTACAAAAAGCGATACGGTCAACCGTTTGATACCGAAAGTGTAGTGGGTTCTTTTTTGCCCATGATGGAAACGATACCCTATCTGACCAAGGAGCCGGATGGTTTCTCCTATGCCATGGAACCGCAGGATGTCCTGTATGGTCTTGGCGAAAACGTCCGTGGCATCAACAAGCGCGGGTGGGTGTACGAAAGCAAATGCTCCGATGACGGCAACCATACCGAGGGCAAATCCTCGCTGTACGGTGCTTATAATTTTATGATCGTGTCCGGCAAGGATACATTTGGCATTTTTATCGACTACCCGGGCAAGGTCACCTTTGACTGCGGCTACACCGACCTGGATACCTTACGCATCACGGTGGCCGAGGAAAATTACGATTTCTACATCATTGAGGGCGAGAGCCTGACCGATATTGTGCACCAGTTCCGCCAGTTGGTGGGGCGCAGTTATATTCCGCCCAAATGGGCTTTTGGCAACGCCCAGAGCCGCTGGAGCTACATGAACGAGGACGAGGTCCGCGAGGTGGTGGCAAATTACCGTGCCAATCATATGCCGCTGGACGCTGTGGTTCTGGATATTGATTACATGGAGCGTTACAAGGACTTTACGGTGGATGCGCAGCGCTTCCCGCGTTTTGCAGACTTTGCCGCCGAGATGAAAGCGCAGGGCATCCATCTTGTCCCCATCATCGATGCAGGAGTCAAGGTCGAAGAGGGATATGATGTGTACGAGGAGGGCGTGAAAAACGGCTACTTCTGCACGAATCAGGATGGCACCCCCTTTGTAGCCGGTGTGTGGCCGGGACGGGTACACTTCCCCGATATGCTCAACCCGGAAGCCCGTGCCTGGTTTGGCAGTCAATATAAAGCTCTGCTGGATCAGGGGATCGAGGGCTTCTGGAATGATATGAACGAGCCTGCTATCTTCTACGCAGAGGAAAGACTGAAAAAGACCTTTGCTAAAATTGGGGAATACAACAAGCAAAACCTGGATATTTCCAGCTTTGGTGCTTTTACCGGCATGGTGGCAGAGCTTTCCAACAACGAAAACGATTATAAGCTGTTCTACCACAACACCAAACAGGGGCGGATGCGGCACGACATTGTACATAATCTTTTTGGTTATAACATGACCCGTGCGGCAGGCGAGGCTTTTGAGCGGCTGGAGCCGGACAAGCGCATTTTGATGTACTCCCGTTCTGCCTGCATCGGGATGCACCGGTATGGCGGCATCTGGACTGGCGACAACCATTCCTGGTGGAGCCACATTCTGCTTGCGCTGCACATGATGCCCTCCCTGAATATGTGCGGCTTCCTGTACGAAGGCCCCGACATTGGCGGCTTTGGCAGCAATACCACGGAGGATCTGGTGCTGCGCTGGTACGGCATGGGCATCTTCTCTCCGCTGCTGCGGAACCACTCTGCCAACGGCACCCGCCGGCAGGAACCCTACCGCTTTAAGAACAAGGCCGCCTTTGCCGGTATTTTACAGCTGCGCTACCTGCTGCTGCCCTACATTTACAGCGAGTACATGAAGGCTGCTCTGCACGACGGCATGTACTGTATGCCGTTGGAGTTCGCCTTCCCGGAGGACGACTTTGCCCGCCGGGTGGAGGATGAGGTGATGATCGGTGAAAGCCTGTTGATCGCCCCGGTATATGAGCAAAATGCCCGAGGTCGGTATGTTTATCTGCCGGAGGAGATGCTGCAGGTGCGGGTAAAGTGCAGCGAAAGCAACCGCATCGAAACCAGCGTGCTGCCGGCAGGCCATCATTACATTCCGGTGGAGCTGGATGAAGTGGTGTTCTTTATGCGCAAGGGACACCTTCTGCCCCTTGCCAAGGACAGCAAAAAGATCCAGAGCGTTGCCGATGTGGACTTTGCAGATCTGCGCCTGCTTGCCTATGCTCCCGATGGTGCATCCTATGAATACTATACCGATGACGGCGAGACAAAGGATTACGACAAGCCGGAACATTTTGTGCATATCACGCTGGATGCGGATGGAAACGCAAAGAGCGATCGTGCTACGGTCAAAGTAGAAGGATAATCGTCAGTCATTACGCAGTTCCTACAGAGTGACAGCGTTTCGGTTTGAAATGCTATCACTCTTTTTTGTTGTCCGTATCATAGATGAAATAGCCGCCCCATCTTGAAAACAGCGCAAAGATTTATTATAATAAAATAAATAGTTGTATCTTGCGTAAGGGAGGGCTGAAGTATGGCAGCACAGCGCACCTATCTGGCAATCGACCTGAAAAGTTTCTATGCCTCGGTGGAGTGCGTAGA
>OGEI01000167.1_pt1 | contig 55274 bp, 49 predicted proteins | sample 1570631 | NCBI WGS metagenome assembly OGEI01 (sample SAMEA2582139, study PRJEB24529) | metagenome | biome: Human gut stool | place: China | collected 2011
TGGTTTATTCTAAAATTCGCTTCTTCACCTCATGGATGGACTCTTCGGGGGAAAGTCGGGATACTTGCTTTTTTGTCAACTATAAACGAGGGCTTACACTTCCCTTACCACCAAATTTGAAGAAGAACCTTTAAAACTGTTATTCTGTATTTTGCATTGTGCTTTGAATGATAAATAATTGGAAATTATTCCTTTAAAGTAAGATCTATTGATAAATAAATCTCTTATTTCCAACTTGGAAGTGGATAAACATGAATTTGTATACGGATTTTTTGTTTTGATGAGTTCCAATATATCGTTTACTTTTACATTATATGCTTTGGCAATGTCTCCGATAGTCATTCCAACTAGATTCTTGAATTTCTTTCGGCTATAGGAATCGTTTGGGTTGGGAACTAAAAAATTCTTTTGGCGTATTAGTTCCTTTTCCTCTTGGCATACTGCTTCCTTTTTCTTTTGCGTGACCTGTTTAATTTTCCTTAGTTCAGTCAGTTGTTCAAGGAAATAGAGTTGTATCTTATATTTATTAATCATATTCATGACTCTTAATTGGAAAACTTTATTGTTTAGTAGATTCTCTTCCAAAAGTTCTTTGATTATCAAATCTGTTTTTCTGTGGTATTAACTGGTATATAATGGGTTAGCTCCATGGATGTATGTCTTTAAGGTTTCAGACAAATTTAATTATAATTTGGGTAATATGATTAGGATTGAATAAAAAAGATGAGGAATCTTTCACTTTCCTACAAAGGAATACATAACCCATACCATAAATCTTTTTATGAAAAGACTTCCTCTGGCGATAGACAATATGCCAAAAGAAGAACAAAAAACAATATCATTCTTCATTGGTAGAAACTTGGCAGAATCAGAAGTCCCTCTTCTGCTAATTACATGGAAAGAGGTAGAGTATCGAGTAAATGTTGTTTCTGCTGCATTTGCAAACGAGAAAAATCAAGAACCAAGACTTTTCCCTGTTAAAATGTTTTCTACTTTTGTTGGAAGGGGATTTCTCTGATAGTAATTTTTTACTCTAAGATTTTTTTAACAACTTAGGAAAACTAATTCAATAGCTAACGGATGATTGATAATACACAAACGAGGGTGGTGATTAGTAAATCTGCAAGATCCTCACGAAGCAACTTTGTTGCCTGTTGTATGCGGTAAGCAATGGTTTTTATTGAAACTCCGGAAATCTCAGCAATTTCTTTATAACTCTTTTTGGTAAAACGATGCATAAGAAAAGCCTCCCGATAAGAAGTTGGTAAGCCATCTATGGCTTCTTTTATCCGTCTGGAAAGCTCTTGAAATTGAAATGCTTCTACACCATGTATTAGCTTTTCCATTTCTTCATAAAATATGGTATCAGCTTGATTTTTCAAATTTTTCTGCTTAATGCAGTTGAGTGACCTGTGATATACCGATTTGAGTAAATATCGACCTAATGAAGTTTCAACCTGGAGTGTCTGGCGATGTTCCCACAACCACAAAATTGCGTCTCCAGCTATTTCTTTTGACTCTTCATTATCTACGAACCTATTCCCATATGCGCAAAGAATTGGGTAGTACTTTTTAAATATACTATCGAAAGCTATTACTTCTCCTTTTCTCAGTGCAATTAATAAATATGCATCTTCATTGCTGTGTTCCATGTCTGCAATGATAATGCTTGTATTTTAAATACATACAATAACTGTTATTAATTATAAAGTTTATTAATATTAAGTAATGTTAATTATGAAAATGAGTTTAGTATTTTTTATTTCCCGGTTGTCTCTTTAATAAATTTATCATGGAAATGGATTATTCGAATATAGAAGACTTGCTCATTAGCTATTATGATGGTAAAGCGACAGCAGATGAAGTACGGGAAATAGAAGCCTGGATCAAGTCGTCAGATGGGAATAAAAAGAAGGCTATTGACATTTATACTCTTCTTCTTATGACCGACGCACAGCAGGTCGCTGAAAATATAGATTTGAATGAGGAGTTAACCAAGGTGAAAGGGCATATACAGGAAAGCAAATATCATATTCCCTGGTGGAGTTGGATGCAGCGCATAGCCGTGTTTTTACTCATACCGATGACAATTACTATTTTTATTTTGCTCTATCAATCGGGATCAGCTGCGCCTATCCGTACCCAATTATACGAAATCCGTACACAGCCTGGGATGATTACCTCATTTAGATTACCGGACAGTACTTTGGTGTATTTGAATTCTGGTTCAGTTTTGAAGTATCCTTTAGCTTTTACTGGTGATATTCGTGAAGTAAGTCTGGATGGTGAAGCTTATTTTGATGTGACTAAGGATTCCACTCGCAAATTCATTGTTTCAACGTTTCAAAATTCTAAAGTGGAAGTTTTGGGTACACGTTTTAATCTGGAAGCATTCGGCAATATGGATGAAGTCACTACAACGTTGATAGAAGGTAAAGTCGAATTTATATATCAGCAAGCAGGTACTAAACGTAAAGTGACAATGAAGCCGGGACAGAAAACCATTTATAACAAGAAGAACGAAGAAATTTTATTAAAGAGTACGAATGGAGAATCGGAATTGTCGTGGAAAGATATGAAAATGATATTTGACCGAACTCCTATGAGGGATGCATTACGCATGCTGGGGAAACGTTATAATGTAGACTTTATAGTAAATACTTCTAAGTATGACAAATATACATTCACCGGTATGTTTACAGATCAATATGTAGACGAAATCTTGGAAAACTTTAAAATTTCCTCATGCATTCGTTGGCGGGTCATTAAGGTAAAAGATAACGATCAGAAGAAGCGGGTTATAGAGATATATTAGAAAGAACCCTTATGTTTAACTAAATTTGATACTATTATGAAACATTACAAGCCTCCTTAATTAAAAAAAGACATACAGGCATGATGCGCCAACATCTGCCTGTATGTGAAAGCCTTTAAACTGTTTGCGCGCAAACAGAATAAATTATTTCTTAACTTTAATTCATGCAAAGATATGAAGAAAAACAACTATGTCCAACAATTATGGGCGGATAATCCCATGCCTGCCGTTTGGAAAAAATTTCCATTAACTATGAAATTGCTTTTTGTGTTTTCTTTTTGTTTTGTTGGTTTACTATGTGCCAGTGACAGTTATGCCCAACGCACTATAATCAATATGGAAGCAAAAAATCAGACTGTAAAAGAAGTACTTTCCCAAATTGAGTCACAATCTGAATTTAGTTTTTTTTATAATGATAGTCATGTTGATATTAACCGCCGGGTATCAATATCAACCGGGTACAATAACATCATTACTATATTGAATGAGGTGTTTAAAAATACTAATGTAAAATATGTTATAAATAACAAGAAAATAATATTGTCCACGAAGATACCGGATACATCTTCCGTAAAACAGACAATACATATAAAGGGAAAGGTGACGGACATATCCGGCGATCCGGTGATTGGAGCTACTGTTATGGAGAATAGCACTAAAAACGGCGTGATAACAGATCTGAACGGAAATTTCACTCTGGATGTCTCTTCGCCTAACACTACTATCACAGTTTCTTATGTAGGTTATGTATCTCAGACTGTGAAGGCGCAGGGTGACAAAGTTTTGTCGATTATTCTGAAAGAGGATATGCAAACATTGGATGAAGTCGTGGTCGTAGGTTTTGGTACACAGAAGAAAGTAAATCTGACTGGTTCGGTATCTACGGTAAATGCTGATGAATTATTGTCGCGTCCGGTTTCCAACGTAAGCCAGGCTTTACAGGGATTGGTTCCGGGAATGAATTTTTCCTATGCTTCCGATGGCAATGGCGGTGAGATAGGTGCGGACATGAAGGTCAATATTCGTGGAACAGGTACTATCGGCGCTGGTTCCAATGCAGCTCCGTTAATCCTGATCGATGGTATGGAAGGAAATATGAATATGCTGAATCCGAATGATATTGAAAGCATATCAGTTCTGAAAGACGCTGCCGCCTCATCTATTTATGGTTCGCGTGCACCTTTCGGGGTAGTGTTGATAACAACTAAGAAAGGAAAAGCCGGGAAGGCAACCGTTAATTACAATAACAGTTTTCGTTGGTCGCAGGCTATCAATCTGCCGCATGTGGCAGATGCATACACATATGCCATGTATTTCAATACTATGCAGCGGAATGACGGTGTAACGGCAGTACAGTTTGATGATACCCGCCTTCAAGCTATCAAAGATTATGCATCGGGAGTGATTACCACTACTACTCAGCCTAATAGGAATACCCCTACTATTTGGGACTGGATCGGCAATACGGATACGGATTGGTATGATGTAGTATTCGGAGGAACGGCATTTTCACAGGAGCATTCGCTGAGTGTTAGTGGCGGAACGGAGAAAATACAGTATTATTTTTCGGGAAATTACATGGGGCAGGAAGGCATGATGGCTATCCGTCGTGATCAATTGCAGCGTTACTCGGTGACAGGAAAGATTAATGCAGAACTTTTTCCCTGGCTTCATATGAATTATAGTATGAAATACATGAGAAAGGATTATTCCAAGCCTACTGCCATGACCGATAATACTCTTTATCAGAATATTGCCAAACGTTGGCCGATGGAGCCTACTGTAGATCCTAACGGATATCCGTTCTCTCTGGTTCGTCCCATTCTTTATGGAGGCGATAGTAATTCGCAAACTGATTGGCTATACCAACAGTTTCAGATGGTAGTAGAACCGATTAAAGACTGGAAATTTTTCGGCGAACTTAATTATAAAGTGATAGATAATTTTTCTCATACGGACAATTTGAAGTTGACACAGATGAATGTAGCTGGTGAGTCATATTTGGGTGATAGGAAAACGTCGAGTGTTACGGAGGGAGCCGAGCGGACTAATTATTTCAATGCTAACATTTATAGTGAATATAGCAGAACTTTTGCAGAGGCACATCATGTGAAAGTGATGGCAGGATTTCAGGCTGAATTAAGCAAATGGAGACAGTTGAAGGCTACGAAGCTGGATTTAATATCAGAATCTATCCCTAACATAAATGCTGCTACGGGAAAATCAACTATTGATAGATCCCAACTGACTCATTGGGCTACAGCTGGCTTTTTCGGTCGATTCAATTACGATTATAAAGAACGTTATTTGTTCGAAATAAATCTGCGTTATGACGGAACTTCACGTTTTGCAAGGAATAAACGCTGGAACTTGTTTCCCTCGTTCTCTGCCGGATGGAATGTGGCGCGTGAGGCATTTATGGAACCTTATAACGATGTTATCAATAATTTGAAAGTCCGTGGCTCTTGGGGAGAGCTTGGCAATCAGAATACGACAAATCTATATCCGTATATCCAGTTGATGAAGTTTGTTGCTGAAGATCCTAACTCTAATTGGCTGATTGAAAACAAGCGTCCCAACACGGCGAATGCACCGGATTTGATCTCGGCGTTATTAGGCTGGGAAACCATGCGGTCATGGAATATTGGTTTCGATTTGGGATTGTTGAGCAACCGCTTGACTGTAAGCCTTGACTGGTTCAATCGGAAAACCATTAATATGGTGGGACCGGCTCCCGAACTTCCTGTGACTTTGGGAGCGAATGTTCCTAAAGTGAACAATGCCGATATGCAGTCTACCGGTTTTGAACTGGATTTAGGATGGAGGGACCAAATCAGAGGATTTAATTATGGAGTACACCTGTTACTTTCGGACGACCGTCAGAAAATCTTGAAGTATCCTAATAAGACAGGCAAAATTGACACTTGGTATGCAGGTGAGTACAGCGGTAACATATGGGGATTTGAAACAATCGGTGTAGCCAAGAGTCAGGAAGAAATGGACGCCCATCTTGCTTCACTGCCGAATGGCGGACAGGATGCTTTAGGCAGTAAATGGGGTGCGGGTGATATTATGTACCGCGATTTGAATGGCGATGGTAAGATTTCCTCCGGGGCCACTCTCAATGACCCGGGAGACAGGAAGATTATCGGCAATAACTCTCCGCGATTCAAATTCGGTCTGGATTTGAATGCGTCTTGGAAAGGTTTCGATGCGCGTTTGTTCTTCCAGGGAGTTGCAAAACGTGACGCATGGTTAGGTGATAATATGTTCTGGGGAGCTACAGGCGATATATGGCAATCAGCATGTTTTACTCCTCATCTTGACTTCTTCCGTGAAGGCGATGATTTCTGGAGTCCTAATACAAATGCTTATTTCCCGAGACCACTATCTGTCAATTATGCTAAGAACCAACAGGCGCAGACCCGTTATTTGCAAAATGCCGCTTATGTACGGCTGAAGAATTTGTCGATCGGATATACTATACCTGCACGGATAACGTCTAAAATGGGTATTTCCAACCTGCGTATATTCTTCTCAGGAGAAAACCTGTTCACACTTACGGGATTGCCGCAAGGATTTGACCCGGAAACAATCGGTACCGGATACGGATCAGGTTCATATACTTCAGGAAAGACTTATCCGTTGTCTCGTACTTTCTCCACAGGATTTAGTGTTAATTTTTAATTGATGACGTATGAAAAAGATAATTCAATATTTGTTTTTGTTGGCAGGGGGAAGTTTTATTCTTTCTTCTTGCAATGATTTTTTGGATAAAGAACCTTTGGATAGTGTGATCCCAGACAACTTCTTCTTTAATGAAAGTGACTTGGCAGCTTATGCAGTGAAACATTACAATTTCACGACTCATGACGGATGGAATGCGGGTATTTGGAAAAATGATAATGCAACCGATAATCAGGCTGCTACCAGTTATGATAATAAGTGGATTCCCGGTCAATGGAAAGTGACGGAAGCTTATAGTAATTCTAATAACGATCCCTGGTCTTTTGCGCCTATTCGTGAAGCAAATTATTTCCTTGAAACAGTAATACCCCGTTTTGAAAAAGGAGAAATAGAAGGTACGGAAGCCAATATCAAACATTATATTGGCGAAATGTATTTCTTACGTGCTAAAAATTATTTATCTAAATTACAGATTTTCGGTGATTTTCCTATCATAACAAAAACATTGCCTGACGAAAGCGGAGTTCTGGTCGGAGCCAGTAAACGGGAACCACGTTATAAAGTCGCTCGTTTTATTTTGCAAGATTTGGATAATGCCATCGATATGCTAAGCAATAATATTCCCGGTGGAAAGAACCGTATAACCAAAAACGTGGCTTTATTATTGAAATCAAGAGCTGCTTTATTTGAAGCCTCCTGGCTGACATATCATAAAGGTACGGCTTTAGTTCCGGGTGGCCCGGGGTGGCCGGGAAAGACAGAAGATATAACGGGTTTTAATATAGATACAGAAATTGCATTTTTTCTGAAGGAGGCTAAGGCTGCAGCTAAGGAAGTGATCGGCAATGCGGTCCTGGTACAGAATACAGCGAAAGACTGCACGGATGAAATAGTTAAGACAGATGAAGACGTGTATAAAATGAGCAATCCTTATTTTGCCCAATTTTCTGCAGATAACCTGGAAGGATATTCGGAAATATTAATGTGGCGTCAGTATAATCTGCTTGAGTATAAAATCATGCATTCGGCTCCTTATTATATTCGAGTGGGAGGAAATACAGGATATACCCGGAACTATGTGGAGAGTTTCCTTTGCCGTGACGGCAAACCGATTTATGCAAGCGATGAATATAAGGGGGACGGGTCATTACTGAATGTACGTAAAAACCGAGATTTGCGTCTGCAACTTTTCATGATGACTCCCAGTGAAACATTGAGTCCGACTATCATGAATGGTACCCCGGATTTGCTACCGGAAGCTCCGAATCTTTTGGATATAACAGAAGTGAAATGTGTAACAGGTTATCAGGTTCGCAAAGGGCTTTCCGATCATTGGTATCGTGATGGCAATACGGCGATCGAAGGTTGTCCGGTATATCGTGCAGCCGAGGCATATCTGAATTATATAGAAGCCGACTGTATGGAACATAACGGTACATCTATCAGCTCAGAAGCAGCCAGTTACTGGGGAGATCTCCGTGAAAGAGCCGGGTTGCCGAGAGATTATGCAGTGACAGTGAATAATACGGATCTTTCCAGAGAGAGAGATTGGGCGGTATATTCGGCAGGAAAAGAAGTTTCTCCTTTATTGTATAATATACGTCGTGAACGGCGTTGTGAGCTCATGGCGGAAGGTCTTCGTATGATGGATTTAAAACGGTGGAGAGCATTGGACCGAGTTAAGGGTTACATTATTGAAGGTATCAATCTGTGGGAATCTGATTTGAAAGATATGTATATGAAGGACGGCCAGAATCTTTTAGTACAGGAAGGCGAAACGAACTCCAATGTTTCAAGTTATGCTAATAGTGGTAAGTATCTATGCCCTTATCGTACTACCAAAACAAGCAATCTAATGTATGATGCCGGATATTCGTGGTGTGAAGCACATTATCTGGATCCAATTGCTATTACACATTTCAGAATTACTGCTTCAGACCCTAACGATCTCAGTACTTCTGTTATTTACCAGAATCCGGGGTGGCCAACTGTAGCTAATGAAGGACCGATTGGTATTAAATAGAAACATATAAAATTTCAATTTAAAAGAAGTTATTGCAAGGGTCCGGGTGGTAGGTGAAAATGCAAATAGTCATTATTATATATCCTACCACCACTCTTCTTGTAGCCACTCTTTCTCCTTTAAAAAGAAAAGTGGGGAGAGAAGACTTTTGCAATGCTTCTTCTTTAACAACAAACTACAAATGAAAAGAATTGCTTCCTTATTTTTGTTATGTCTTGCAAGCAATATACATTCAGGGGCTACACAAGTGGACAAGCGTCCCAATATCCTTCTTTTTCTGGTAGATGATATGGGGTGGCAGGATACTTCCGTACCTTTTTGGAATCAGAAGACACCTTTTAATGAACGTTACGAGACGCCCAACATGGAACGTCTTGCCCGGAAAGGTATGAAGTTCACACAGGCATATGCCAATAGCATCAGTTCGCCCAGTCGAGTAAGTTTATTCACAGGTATGAACAGTACCTGTCACAGAGTTACCAATTGGACTCTGGAGAGAAATGCTTCCAATGATGCTCCAAGTGACAAACTCATCTATCCACAATGGAATGTAAACGGATTCTGTCAACAGGACAAGATTGAGCATTGTACCTATGCGACTTCGCTGGCACAGTTATTAAAAGACAATGGATATTATACCATACATTGTGGTAAAGCACATTTTGCCGCACGTTCAACACCGGGTGAAAATCCGCTGAATATGGGGTTTGATGTTAATATTGCCGGTGGAGCTCCCGGGGCTCCCGGCACTTATCAGGGACTTACACATTTCGGAAATGCCTATGAAGGCCATGCGCCATCAAAATTTGCTACTCCCGGTCTTGAAGAGTATCGCGGGAAAGATATTTTTCTGACTGAGGCACTTACCTTGGAAGCGGTCAGGGTACTCGATAAAGTGAAGCAGGCAAACCAACCGTTTTTCCTGTACATGGCACATTATGCCATTCATGTGCCACTGGAAAAAGATAAGCGATTTTATAAGAAGTATAAGGAGAAAGGACTATCAGATAATGATGCTGCTTACGCGGGACTCATTGAAGGAATGGACAAAAGCCTTGGGGATCTGATGGATTATCTGGAAAAGAATGACCTGATGGATAATACAATCATACTTTTTATGTCGGATAATGGAGGGCTGGCGTCGGAGCCTTACTGGCACACGCCTCTGTATGTACAGAATGCTCCGCTCAGTAGTGGAAAAGGATCGGCCCATGAAGGGGGAATCCGCGAACCGATGATGGTCTATTGGCCTGGTGTAACTCAACCGCAGACTGAATGTGACAAATATGTAATTATAGAGGATTTTTTTCCTACTATTCTTGGAATGGCAAAAATCAAACGTTACCATACGGTACAGCGTGTGGATGGAATCAGCTTTATCCCGTTGTTGACCGGTAAAAAGGATACCTCTAAAAATCGGGCCCTTTTCTGGAATTTCCCCAATGGATGGGGGGAAGAAGGACCCGGATTCGGAGCCAGTTGTACTATCCGTAAAGGCGACTGGAAGTTGATCTACTACTATGGTACGCAAAAGAAAGAACTCTTCAACATAGCCAATGATCTTTCAGAAAAACAGAATCTCGCACAAAGTCATCCCGATATCGTGAAAAGATTATCAGATGAATTAGGTAAATATTTGAGAAAGAATAAGGCTCAGCGTCCGAGATTTAAAAGTACTGAGAAATTAGTGCCTTGGCCGGATGAAGTTCTATGAGAAAGTAAAATAGTCTATCATTGATATAAGAAAAAATACTTAATTTAGTAAAATAGAAGAATTATGAGATATTCTTTAATCTTTTGGAAAATTGTGCTTATCTGTCTGATGTTGACCGGAGCAACAGGCATTTATGCAGACAGTTACCAGCCATCTTATTCTGCTGCCGGATTTTATTCACTTCCCAACACAGGACGTGCGGTGTATAGTATGAATCCTGCCTGGAGATTTCATAAAGGAAATATCGAAGGAGCGGAACAGCCGGGATTCAATGATAAGGCCTGGAGTATCGTATCATTGCCGGATGGTATAGAGTACCTCCCTACCGAGGCCAGCGGATGCGTCAATTATCAGGGTGAGGTCTGGTATCGGAAACATTTTACTCCCGAACCGTGTTGGAGGGGCAAGCAGCAATTTCTCCATTTCGAAGCTATTATGGGAAAGTCCAGGATATGGGTGAACGGAAAGTTAGTGAAGGAACATTTCGGTGGTTATCTGCCTGTAATCGTTGATATCACTCCATACCTGAACTACGGAGAAGATAATGTAATTGCCGTATGGGCGGACAATGGTGATGATCCCGATTATCCTCCCGGAAAACCACAGGACGCATTGGATTTTGCTTATTTTGGAGGAATTTACCGCGACTGCTGGATGATAGTCCACAACCAGGTATTTATTACCGATCCCAATTTTGAAGATGAAGCTGCCGGAGGCGGGCTGTTCATTTCCTTCGATAAAGTATCCGAGCAATCTGCACAGTTGAAATTGGATACCCATATACGTAACAATTCCGGAAAATCCTTTGACGGAAAAATAACGTATGAACTCTATGACCGGGATAACAAATGTATTCTTACCAAGGAAACCGGTTTGTCAGTGAATAACGAGAATGCCAAACAGTTTTCCTGCAAAGTGACTGTAGAAGAACCTCACCTCTGGTCACCCGACACTCCTTATCTTTATAGACTACACGTTTATGTGAAGGATAAAGTTGGTAACATCATTGACGGATATTGCCGTCGTATTGGTATTCGCAGCATTGAGTTCAAAGGAAAAGATGGTTTCTGGTTAAATGGAAAGCCGTACCCGTATCCTTTGATAGGGGCCAACCGACATCAGGATTATGCTGTAATAGGCAATGCTTTACCCAACAGCCTTCATTGGCGTGATGCGAAAAAGTTACGTGATGCCGGATTTCGTGTTATCCGCAATGCCCATTATCCGCAAGATCCGGCGTTTATGGATGCTTGCGATGAATTAGGACTCTTTGTAATTGTCAATACACCGGGATGGCAGTTTTGGAATGACAAGCCGATCTTTGCTCAAAGAGTATTCAGTGACATCCGCAATATGGTTCGCCGGGACCGTAATCACCCTTGCGTATGGATGTGGGAGCCGGTTCTGAACGAAACCTGGTATCCGGCAGATTTTGCCAAGAATGTAGCGGATATTCTTAAAGAGGAATATCCTTATCCATATTGTTATGCCGGATGTGATGTGACAGCACGTGGACATGAATACTTTCCCATCCAATTTACCCATCCGATAAATGGAGGCGGAGGGGCTTTTAACTCCAAAGATTTAGACCCTAAAATCAGTTATTTTACTCGTGAATGGGGAGATAATGTAGACGACTGGAACTCTCATAATTCACCAAGCCGGGTCAACCGTGGTTGGGGAGAAGTACCTATGCTGATTCAGGCACAAGGATATGCCCAGAATGATTACCTGCTTACGAGTTATGATATACTGTACAGGACTTCTATACAACATATGGGCGGTTGCCTCTGGCATTCATTCGATCATCAGAGAGGTTATCATCCCGATCCGTTTTACGGAGGAGTCATGGATGTTTTCCGGCAACCCAAGCTATCTTATTATATGTTCTGTTCCCAGCGTCCTGCCGAATCCAACAAAGAACTGATAGCCGATAACGGACCGATGGTTTACATAGCTAATGCCATGACACCTTTTTCTCCGAAAAATGTGACAGTATATAGCAACTGCGATGAAGTACGTCTTACATATTGTAAAGGAGGCAAGCCATATATTTATCATAAGCCGGCAAATGAAGCCGGAATGCCTTCACCGATTATAACATTCAAGAATGTCTTCGATGTTATGTACGATAAAAAGCTGGCACGTCAAAATAAACAAGCGGATTCCTATCTTCTGGCAGAAGGAATAATGAACGGAAAGGTGGTCGCTACACATAAAGTAACGCCTGCCCGCCGTCCGGTGAGATTATTACTTTGGGCAGACGACGAAAAAGTGCAGATGAAAGCGGATGGTTCGGACATGGTGACAGTGATAGCTGCCATCGCAGATGAAAACGGGAATATCAAACGTTTGAATAACTACGAAGTCAAATTTGAGATTGAAGGACAGGGGCAGCTCGTTGCCGATGAAGCGACATTTACCAATCCTCGTCCGGTACTTTGGGGAACTGCCCCGGTGCTGGTAAGGTCAACTACTACACCTGGAGAAATCAAAATTCGGGCATCGGTGGTATGGCAAGGCAAACAGACTCCCGTTCCGGCAGAATTGATTATTTCCACTTTTCCTTCAGAGCATACTCTGATAGCGGACAAAGAGGAACTGGCACAAGCCCAATCAACAGACGGGCGTAACAACGAAAAAGCAATTACTGTCTCTTCTGATTGTGAAAAGCGTGTCCTTGACCTGCAACAGGAATTAAGCCGCCTGAAACTAAAAGAGGTAGAAAAACAGCAGAGTGACTTTGAATAATCACCCCGGCTTGCTGTGGATAGAATAAACACATATTTATTTCAATTTTAAATTATAATCATATGAACAGAGTATTGTATACTTCATTCTTGTTAGGAGCCGGGCTCACCTGTATAAAGGCCCAGACAAATACTCCTCCTAACATTGTATTGATTTTATGTGACGACATGGGCTTTTCCGACCTGGGTTGTTACGGAAGTGAAATCCAGACCCCCAACATCGACAGTCTTGCCGAAAACGGTGTTCGCTTCAGTCTGTTCAAGAATACAGGAAGAAGCTGTCCCAGCCGCGCTGCTTTGCTGACAGGACATTACCAGCATGAAGTCGGCATGGGATGGATGACGGCAGTAGATGAACATCGTCCCGGATACAGAGGACAGATTACGAAAAACATTCCTACCATTGCTGAAGTGATGAAAGCGAATAGTTATAGTACATATATGAGCGGAAAATGGCATGTTACAGTGGATGGGGCTTTTGATGATCCTAACGGCAGCTATCCGGCCCAGCGAGGTTTTGATAAATATTACGGTTGCCTGAGCGGAGGCGGAAGTTATTATAAACCGACTCCGGTATACAGCAATCTGACCCGAATTACCGAATTCCCCGATGATTATTATTACACCACTGCCATCACCGATTCGGCAGTAAGTTTTGTCAAACAACATCCTGCAGGCAGACCGATGTTTATGTACGTGGCTCATTATGCTCCTCACTTGCCTCTTCAGGCCCCTGCTGCCCAAGTGCAAAAATGCAGGGACCGGTATAAGGTGGGATATGACGTGTTACGCAAGCAGCGTTTCGAGAGATTAAAGAAGTTGAAGTTCATTCCGGACGAAATGGATTATCCCGTCTTCCAAAAAGAGTTTGGTGGAAAACGTCCTTCTTGGGAAACACTCACACGAAAACAACAGGAACAATGGATTACCGATATGGCTACTTATGCTGCTATGATTGAAATCGTGGATAGCGGAATTGGTGAATTGGTGGAAACAATCAGGCAAAAAGGGATGCTGGATAATACCGTATTTATCTTTTTAAGTGATAATGGCGCAACAAAAGAAGGCGGATATCTGGGACAACTTATGGCTGACTTGAGCAACACCCCTTATAGAAGTTATAAGTCACAATGTTTTCAGGGAGGTACAAGTACACCTTTTATCTTATCCTATGGAGATGCTGAAAAAAATAAGATGAGAGGTCAGATTTGCAGACAACCGGCTCATATTATTGATATACTGCCTACTTGTATAGATCTTGCCACAGCCACTTATCCTTCGGATTTCAAAGAGAATTTGCCAGGTAAAAGCTTACTTCCTTCAATTAATGGGAAAAAAATAAAGCCCAGAGAATTATACTTTGAACACCAAAGTTCATGCGCTATTATTTCCGATCATTGGAAACTGGTACGTGGCAGCCGGAATGAACCATGGGAACTAATTGATTTAAAGACGGACCCATTTGAAACAAAAGATCTGTCCGCTCAATATCCGAAAGAAGTGAAAAAGCTGGAGGCTAAGTGGAATAAATGGGCGGAACGCTCTAATGTGTTTCCACTTGAAGATAAACCCTGGTCCGAAAGAATCAAATACTATATAGAGCGAAACCCGGATCAAAGCGGAAGAGAAGCGAAATAGTAAATGTTCTATGTTTCAATAGGATCTGTATATATCCGGGGCTGTGTCAAAACTCTTTTTACCACAGATTACACAGATTATCACAGAATAAGAATGTTGATAATCAATAACTTAAAAATTACTCTATGTTACTCTGTGTCCTCTGTGGTGAGTTTCGACACACCCTCTTTTAGTTCATCTGTATCGTTGAACAATGGGCTTTAGGTAATTATAAAATTCGTTGCGCTTGAGTGATATCAACTTTAACCTATTTGAAGTTCTTGCTATTCATTGTTTTGTGGTATGATAAATCGGGGATATCCTCAGATATTCATTTCCTTTTTGCGCTTTTACCGATAATTGAATCCGCAGCTATGCATCCTTGCGAACGGCTGTCAATTGAGCCACTTCTGTAATCCCCTGCAACGAAGTAGCTGCCCGCCGGAACAACAATCGCAGACGTGGTAGCCGTTGTCGAATCTATGGGTACAACGCTTTTACAGATGTTTACCTTTATGCCGTTGGGCAGACGTTCGCAATACTCTTCACATTCATCATCTTCATAGAAAAGCTTTCGTATAAATTCCCATTCGCACTTCTTGCCGTTAATGATACATTGCTGATCCTGAAAACGGATAGTGTCACCAGGAAGTCCGACAATTCGTTTAAATGCCCTCTCCTGAAAGCCGGGTATATATGAATAATATGCGATCACATCTCCATAAGTCAGGGAGTCTACCGGAATAAGACTAACCACTTCACCAACTTGATAGTTCGGATACATTCCGGTACTACCCAATTCAACTTTTTGACTACATGCTACCAATATCAATGGTACGACAAGTGAATACAATCTCTTTCTCATAAGTTCAACTTTTATTTATTCAGGAATTCGTCATGGTTTAGATAATATTCAATAGCTTTTATGTAATCTTTATATAATGTTTTAAGATTTAATTTGTATTGAAAATTCAATATTCCTTCGAATGTTTCAACATCGACCAACGAACGTATATCCAAATTGGATGCCTGTTTGGTAAGCAAATATAACGATTGTTTTTTATGGCATAGTAGAATATGCCAAATAGTTTGGACTATTGTGTTTTTTTCAAATGATTCTGATTCTTTCTGTTGTGTTGCAATGTTCCGGGTATACATTGGAAGCCGGTGTTATTCCCAAAACAGTGTTCTCTGCAATAAAATACAGAGAACCTCCGCATAATCCTGCAAGGAAAAGAAGTAATTCATCCTTCGGGCAATTAGCCCAAAGTTTTCCGTGTAATATTATCCATATACATGAATAAGCTAAAATAAAATGGTATAATAAAATCTCTACCGGTGATAATCCTTCATTGATTAATACTTTGGTAGAAACAAAAATGGTATCCCATATAACAACCGTCAATAGAGCGATAATAGGGTATAGTATATTCTTACTTTTATACATTTTATCTGATCAGGCTTAAACAGCCGGTTACTTTATTTATAATTTTCTTCTCGGCACAAATTCCAATGCCAATATAGTGCAGGTCTGCTTCATTGGCACTATACATTTCCTGTTCGTATTCATCATAAGTTTTGGATTGTTGAGCAATAGTAGAAAAATCGACTAATACCAGCTCTTCTATTTTTAAAGAATTGAAGAGCTTACGGATTTCTTTTATCTTTTCTTGCGAAGCTCCAAGTATAGGAATTGGGAGTTGGGTTATGCCTAAATGTTTTTCGCCTTGTTTATCGTATACATCATGACTTACAATGTTATTGACTTTACACCCAAGTGTCATGGACAAGACACTGGCAATGTTAGCTACTATGCCCGTAGGTTGGGCGTTATCAATCACTAAAACACATTTGTGTGTGGCACTTGAAAGATTCTTTGTTTCCATATATTTATATTGCTTTTGTGCTTGCAAAGTTATCTATAATGGATTATTTTCCTATATGTTGGCTTAAAATACGATATTATTCCTATATTTGCTTGTTTTTCTATTCTATTTTCCTGAAAAGGAGAACTTAAACCATTTAAAATAGGAAAAAAGACTATGGGGCAATTAGACAAAACCGACATTGAAATACTTCAGGTATTACAGAAAGACGCTAAGGTAAACACTAAGGAGCTTTCCGAGAAGCTTCATATTTCCAAAACTCCGATATACGAACGCATCAAACGGCTGGAAAATGATGGCTATATAAAAGGGTATGTTGCTTTGGTAGATAATAAGAAGATAGGACTGCCGTTAATTGTCTTTTGTAATGTCTCTCTGGCAGTTCATGATGACGAACATATTAAACGTTTTCAAGAAGAGATAAAGAATATAGATGAAATCATGGAATGTTATTCTACCGGTGGTATTTACGACTTCTTCATTAAAGTAGTTTTGAAAGATTTGGATGCTTATAATCAATTTGTTTTTGAGAAACTGACTAAGGTACACGGTATCATTAAAATGCAGAGCTCATTTGTTTTGAGTGAAATTAAACATACAACCGTATTAAATATCGATAAATGATTTATAAGGGGGGACTAACTATAAAATAAGAATTTTCCACCTAAGATTTGAATATCCAATGTACGGTTCTGCAGTGCCTTGCTTAGTGAGACGCTGTGATAATCGATTTTACGGAGGGAGTAATGCTTTCCAATTCAGGAAGATATTTTCATCTTCGTTGAAAGGAGGAAGCAAAATTTTGATGGAGTCATCCATCACGGATGTCGGATATTTTTTTTCAAGCTTTTTTATAATTGTTTTTTTTACTCGTGCTATGGCGTAACTCTCTTCAGGCTGCACTCCAAAGAGTTTTCTTACTTCGATTTCCGGGAAGAGCATACATAACAAGAAAGCCGACCATTCATAAGTATACCAGTAGCCGTTGACGTAGTTCAGATAAATGCCATTTCTGTTATTTTGTTCCCGTCGCAATACAAATTCTATTTTTTCCATTTTTCGGGTCAGGACTTCTTATTCTGCAATTTTTTCTCTGAATTCACTTGGAGTGATTCCAAGCTTTTTTTTGCAATAGGTGGTGAAATGTGAGGGTGAGGCAAAGTGAAAAGTTCGGGCTATCTCACTGATGGGGATATCGCGATTGGCTAATTGCCCTTTGATGTGGCGTGTTTTTTGGGTGAGAATCCAATTATAGGGAGTATCATGAAAACAACTTTTAAATTTACGGTTGAAAGAGCGCTCGGAGCAATGATATAGTTGTGCAAACTGTTTGATGTTTCGTACTTGTCTGTAATTTGCGAGTACGAAACTCTTGAAGTTTAGATCTCGTCCTAAGATAGGCATCAGGAAATGTGCCATTTCTGTCTGGTTGTAGAATGTTCCGAATGCCATGAATACTTCTTTTTGTTTTAATTCGTGTATATGGCTACACTGAACCTTCTGTTTTAGATAGAAGCAAATACTGTCCAACACATGTCGCAATGGGGGATAGATAGGTAAGGAGTAGAAATAAGTATTTTCGTATTCAGAGTGAATGGTAAGTGATTCGATAGACGTCTTATTATAAAGATTTATCTGGTTATCAAAGAATAGCAATACAAATTCTGTCTCTGTCATGCTCTTACTTTTATTCGGGTCGTTTTGGGGAAAGAGAATCATGTTTCCTTCAGCAACGTGTTGATTGTGGAACTCACTGCATGATGTCAGGAGTTCTCCTTTTAAAAGAAATAAAATGCACGAGTGATGATGATTATCTACTTTAAAGTCGCCTCCTGAGAAGAGTCTTTGGTGAATAAAGCATATGTTGTAATCAGATACATAATTGAGGCAAGTGGTGTGTCGTTTTATATGTAATAATTTCATAGTCAAGCTATTTCTTATTTTAATAATTATATAAGAACAAAAAAGGAAAGCGGGAAGTTTTATATTAAAAAGACACAATGTTTTATAATCGTGCCATCTTTTTTCTTTTTGGTTTTTTATAGTTATATCTGCATTTTTCTTTCATTTTTTATCTATTTTTGCCATTTGCATAGATTATATACCAAAAGGGCTTTGATACCATGATACAAACAATACAAGTGCAAGGAACAGAAAAACGCTTATACCAACTTATAGCTCCGTTAGTGATGAATCCGGATGTTTTGAGTGCAAATAATAATTATCCTTTTAAAACGACTGAACACTATGTGTGGTTCATTGCTGTAGATAAAAAGTCTGTTGTTGGCTTCATGCCGGTAGAGCGGAGGAGAAGCGGTTGTGTTATCAATAACTATTATGTCTGCGATGATAATCGTGAAATACTCTCTTCATTAATTACCGCCACCTTGGAGGCAATCGGTTCGGAAGTACGGTTGTGTGCCGTTGTCATGGTCGAGCATCAGGCAGTGTTTGAAAAACATGGGTTTATAGTAGAGAAGGCATGGAAACGTTATGTAAAAATGCAAAAAGATGAATGATGACTAAAACAGCAACTACTCCCAAAAATGTATATGAGTTAGCGCAGGAACGTTTGCGTATCATTTTCAATGAGTTTGATAATGTCTATCTTTCCTTTTCGGGGGGTAAAGACAGCGGGGTGTTATTGAGTTTATGTATTGATTATATCCGTAAGAATAACCTGAAAATAAAACTCGGGGTTTTCCATATGGATTATGAGATACAATATAAAATGACAATCGATTACATTGCCCGTATGTTGGAGGACAATAAGGATATTCTGGAAGTATACCGTGTCTGTGTACCGTTCCGGGTAGCAACCTGTACATCCATGTATCAGTCTTTCTGGCGTCCGTGGGAGGACAGCAAAAAGGAATTGTGGGTACGTCCAATGCCTGAGAATGCCATGACGAAGGAAGACTTTCCTTTTTATAATATACAGATGTGGGACTATGAGTTCCAGATGCGTTTTGCCTCTTGGCTGCATACTAAAAAGGATGCCGTGCGTACTTGTTGCTTGATTGGTATCCGTACACAAGAAAGTTTCAATCGTTGGCGTTGTATCTATCTCAATCGTAAATATCAGATGTATCATCGCTATCGATGGACCTCAAAGGTAGGAAACGACATCTTTAATGCGTACCCTATATATGACTGGAAGACAACGGATGTATGGACAGCTAACGGGAAATTTAAGTGGGATTACAATAAACTATATGATTATTATTACTGGGCAGGGGTTAATCTGGAGCGTCAGCGTGTAGCCAGTCCGTTCATAGGTGAGGCGCAAGAGAGTCTGGCACTTTATCGTGCTATTGATCCGAATACATGGGGGAAAATGATAGGCCGTGTCAATGGGGTCAATTTTACGAGTATGTATGGAGGAACTCATGCGATGGGATGGCAGTCCATCAAACTTCCGGAAGGATATACTTGGCGGGAATTTATGTATTTCCTGCTTTCCACTTTACCCGATCGAACCCGAAACGGATATCTTCGTAAGTTGCAGGTCAGCGTTCAGTTTTGGCGTACAAAAGGAGGATGTCTGAGTGACGAAACAATTCGTAGACTGAATGCGGCAAAAGTGCCTATTATCGTTATGGATAGCTCCAACTATAAAACGAACAAGAAACCGGTTCGTATGGAATATCAGGATGATGTCGATATTCCGGAATTCAGGGAAATTCCCACTTACAAGCGTATGTGTATCTGTATCTTGAAAAATGATCATGCTTGCAAGTATATGGGATTCTCTCCGACTAAAGAGGAGATGAGTAAACGAAATCAAGTAATCGAACAATATAAAAACATATTGCAATGAGTATAAAGAAAAGTCCGGTATATAATGTAATTGCGGTTCCGGTTGAAAAAGTACAGGCCAATGATTACAATCCCAATATAGTGGCTCCTCCGGAAATGAAGCTCCTTGAACTTTCTATCTGGGAGGATGGGTTCACTATGCCTTGCGTTTGTTATTATGATAAGGAGAAGGATATTTATATCCTTGTCGATGGTTTCCATCGTTATTCTGTGCTGAAGACCTCCAAACGCATCTTTCAGAGAGAAAATGGGATGTTGCCTGTAGTGGTGATCGACAAAGATCTTTCCAATCGTATGAGTTCCACTATCCGCCATAATCGTGCCCGGGGTACACACAATATAGAATTGATGTGTCACATTGTTGCCGAACTGGATAAAGCAGGCATGTCCGACCAATGGATAATGAAGAATATTGGTATGGATCGGGATGAGTTGTTGCGCTTAAAGCAAATATCGGGTCTGGCTGATCTGTTTGCCAACCGCGACTTTAGTATTCCTGAAGAGGACCAGCCAGGAAATGTCGATAAGAAGCCTGCCCGTTAAATTAGTCTTTCAGGCATAGATTTTACAAGTATATATCCCATCGTTGGCGGGCATATTCTGTGTAGAATCTATGCCTGTTTTTTTGCCCCTTCTTTTTGCCCGGATCGCAACATACTGCTGTTTTATTTGCGGAAAGCGAAACTACGCAGAACTTTCTCCTCCCTTTTTTACATTTAGCAACTTCCTTTCATTAAAGCCTCATTATTAGAATTTTTATTATTCTTTTTTCTTCTATAAGAGAAATGAATACAATTCCCGGAATGATACAATTCCGCGATATTTGTCATGTTCATTTTAAGCAAGTTTTTTAGTCAGTATATATAATAGAAGAAACGAGTATGAAAAAGCTAATTCTGTTTGGAGCCGCAATATCGATTTCAGTAGCCATAAGTGCACAGCATGTCGCTCTGAAAAACAACCTTCTGTATGATGCTACCACTACACCGAATCTGGCATTGGAGATAGGGCTGGGCAAGAAAACCACACTCGACCTGTATAGCGGTTACAATCCGTTTACGTTTGGAGGTAACAAGCGTTTCAAGCATTGGCTGGTACAGCCGGAATTTCGTTACTGGACCTGCGAACGTTTCAATGGGACCTTTTGGGGACTACACCTGCATGGGGGTGAATTTAGCGTGGCTGGTATCCATTTGCCTTTTAAGATGTTCCCTTCACTCAAAGATCATCGTTATGAAGGGTATTTCTATGGAGGAGGCGTCAGTGTGGGACATCAGTGGGTGCTGAGTAAGCGTTGGAGCCTGGAAGCCTCGGTCGGAGTGGGATATGCTCATTGGGTATACGATAAATATCGTTGTGTGAACTGTAGCCCTAAAATAAAGAGTGGACATAAAAATTATGTAGGTCCTACTAAAGCAGCTGTCTCTTTAGTCTATTTTATTCGCTAAGTTGAATTTTTTTAAAATGAAAGATATGAAAAGGTTTTATTTTCTGATATTGGGTTTTGTCCTTTATAGCGTGGGCATTCAAGCGCAAAATACTTATCAAGGTCATATCGTTTTCGGACAGCATCATGTAGTCCGGAAGGGAGGGGAGTTGAATCTGGATGTATCCCTTGATTTGGAAACCGTGAAGTTGGGTAGTCAGCAAATGGTTGTACTTACACCGATTCTGCAATCTGCCGGAGGCGGGGAACAGAAACAGTTTGCTCCTGTAGTGATTGCCGGATCCAAGCGATATCGGGCCCTGAAACGAGCTTTGGCTTTTGGTTCTGCTGATTTTGATACGCTTCCTATGCTTGTCGAAAAACGGAAAAACGGAATGCCCCAGATGGTGGATATCCATCTCAGGTTATCATATGATGAATGGATGCGGCAGTCAAGATTTGTTTTCCATGAAAAAGTGACCGGTTGTGCCGATTGTGCTGTCGGGCGGGATGAGCATATTGTCATGACATCGGTATTTGACGAAGTGTTTACGCCCCGGTATGAATTGAGCTATGTAACTCCACCGGTGGAACCGTTGAAGCAACGTAGCGAGACGCATACGGCCCGTCTGAATTTCGAAGTAGATAAACACGTTTTGTTACGCAATTATAAGAATAATGCCAATGTACTTGCTGAAGTAGATCGGATTGTCCATGAGATACATAATGACTCCAACCTGACTGTAACGGAATTTAAGGTTACAGGCTATGCATCACCTGAAGGCAATTACAATCGTAACATGAAGTTGTCGGAAAATCGGGCATTGGCGTTGGTCGGTTATTTGCGGAATCGTGGGGGAGTTGACAGGTCTTTGTTAACCGTTGATTGGAAGGGAGAAGACTGGACAGGTCTGCGTAATGAAGTCGCAGTTTCTCGCCTGAATGATAAAGAGGTTATACTCGCTCTTATTGATGGGGAGACTGATATTACCCGGCGAAAGAATCGGTTGCAAGCTTTGAATGGGGGCGTTACCTACCGAATACTATTGCAAGACTATTATCCGCCTTTGCGTCGTAACGAATATACCATTGCCTATGTGGCACGTGCTTTCAATATAGATGAAGCAAAAGAACTGATTAAAACAAAACCCCGGTATCTCAGTCTGAATGAGATGTTTCTTGTAGCCGATACCTATCCCAAGGATAGCAAGGAGTTTAAAGAAGTGTTCGACATAGCTGCTCGTATTTATCCCGATGATCCGATAGCACAGCTTAATACGGCAGCACTCGAATTGGAGAAGGGTGCTGTAGATGCTGCTATTATTCGTCTGCAAAAGCTGGATATGCCCGAAGCGTGGAATAATTTAGGAGTGGCCTACCTGATGAAACAGGAATATGGGAAAGGAGGAGAATATCTGGAGAAAGCAATAAATGCCGGTATACAAACGGCAGTATACAATATGGGGCAGTTAGCGGCTTGGCTAAAAACCCAGGAGTGACCAATAAATGTATTTATTAATTAAACAATTGTAGAACTATGAAAGTAGAATGGAAAAAACTAATGTTCGGCCTCGCAATCGGAGCCGGAATGATGATGATGGCATCTTGTAGCGATGAAGAGAATTTTGACCCTGGCGGCAGTCCCGGTAAAGAAGTGCCGGAACCAACGGAGAAAGCGTTTCTCTCCATGCGCTTATCTACTGGTTCGTTGGCCGGTACCCGGGTGGCAGTCGACCCGACAACCTCGGGACGTACAGAAGAACAGGTGGTAAATCATGTACGCATGGTGCTGTATGAAACCAAGAATAATACGGTGCGATACTCTTGGGATCTGAATGTATCTACTGATGGAGTGAATGAATTTACCGGAGGAGATGTAGTCAGAGGAGAAGATGTGCCTTCGGCTACCCCTACAGTGAGCCGTTTTGTGACGGTGGGGCGTGAAGTGGTGAAGCAGGACTATGAATTGCTTATTCTGATCAATCCTCCCGGCGAATTACTGGAAATAACCGAACAAGGAAATCCCAGAAGTTATTTATCACGTGCTGCCAACATGACAAAAGAGTCGTTGATACAGCCTTATGGTATTGCCGCGGACAATAACTTTTATATGACCAATCATCAGGATCTTATTTTTGTTCCTGAAGTAGAGCTGAAGGATAATCAGCGGATGGCTGAGGAAAATCCGGTGAGGGTAGAAGTAGAGCGTGCAGTAGCAAAAGTGGTTGTTAGTGGGGTGCCTGAAGTAGTGCCGCACGGAGACCGGATTGATAATTTGAAATGGGGGCTGGATGTAACCAACCAGTATACTTATTGGATGCGTAAAATGACTTTTATCGCTAATTCGGGTGGTGTGCCGGGCGAAATGGAACAGCTCAATGGCGGATACAGGGAAGAACGATATGCCGAGGACCCGAACTTTACCGGATTCAGTGCATGGAATGGTGGAAATCCTGCCGGGCAATTTGAATATCTGTCCGGAACTCCGGAGTTGACGAAGGATTTTGATGATTATGATTATACTCTGGAAAATACAATGGAAGCTGTTGAACAGCGGCATGACGTTACTACCCGCGTAGTGATCAGTGGCACTTATACACCGAATGGCTTTGGATCGGTTGCAACTCGTAACAGTGGTGGCATCAGCTTCTACTACTTCAAAGGTAATGCTATCAGAGTAGAAGCCATGAGAGACATGGTGAATGACAGGAACCTGATTCCTCAGGAATTGCGTGATGCCGGATTGGAACAGGCTATCAACGATGTACTGGCATGGAATCCGAATGCGTTTAACTCGCCTACGGCTTCATTTTCGGTGGGTGGCCTTAATTTCTACTATGAAGGAGTGTGCTATTATACTGTCCTGATTCGCCATTTCTCCAATAATATGGTACCCGTACTTATGGGATATGGACGTTATGGCGTAGTGCGTAATAACGTTTACCAACTTAGCATCAATAAGATTATTGGTCCGGGACAGCCGGTGATCAATCCTCCGGGAACAGATCCGGATGATGAAGATACCTCTTGGATCTCGGCAGATGTCAACATTATGCGGTGGTATATCCGTAATCAGAATGTAGAGGAACTTTTATAAATTCTTTCTTATTTAAACTAAACTGAAGTAGCTATGAACAGATTTATCGGATACATACAGGTTGCATGTTGCTGCCTTCTGCTATGTGCTTCCTGCGTCAGAGATGGGATGGATGAAGATTGCAACTCTTATGTCCGCTTTGTATACGACTACAACCTGGAATACATAGACCTGTTTCATAAGCAGGCAACCAAGATGAACTTGTATGTATTCGATGAAAAAGGCGTATTTGTGACAGAACTTGAAGAAAAGTCCGGTGCTTTTGCACCGGATTATCTGATGACTTTACCTCAATCCATGGCAGGCAAGAAGTATATTTTTGTTGCTTGGTCCGGATTGTACGGCGAGTCGTATGATAAGGTTGCACTCACTCCCGGAGTATCTACACTGGCAGATCTGGAGGTCAGCGTCAATAACTTGAAAACCCGGAGTGGTGGGGGAGTGGTCGATAGGGAACTCCATCTGCTATGGCATGGCAAGCAGGCAGAAGTGTCTCCACAATATAATAACGATGTCACTACTGTCTCGTTGCTGAAAAATACGAAAAAATTTCGCATTATCATGCAAATGCTTGATGATAGCAACATTGATGTGGATGATTATGATTTTCGGATCGTTTCACCCAATGGAAGGTACGATCATGAAAACGGGCTTTTGGGAGATGAAACGGACGAGAAAGTAGAATATACTACTTACCATACCGAAAACGATTCTGAAACCGGAGCTATAGCCGAACTGAACACATTGCGACTGATGACTGACAAAGAAAACAGATTGGTTATTACACATAAGCCATCGGGCAATGTGGTTCTTGACATCTCTCTGAATAAGTATCTCAACGCATTGAGGCTTCAGCAATATTCTGATTTACCTCTGCAGGAATATCTGGATCGTGCTGATAAGCATGGCATTATTTTATTCTTTAAGGGCATGGATGGCAATGGAAACTATATTAGTGTGGATGTGCAGATCAACGGTTGGTTGATTCGGAAACAAGAGGTCGATGGAGTTTAGGTGGGAGGGTGTAGCCATCTGGGGCGGATGGCTACACCCAAACGTCGGGATGGCTACACCCTATATACTAAAGGGCGTAGCCATCTTTTTTATGCATATCTTCGTCGGGTAAGCTTATAATGTGTCGATAAAACTTTTTTGCTGTTCGAGAAAGCTGATTCTTTGTGCCTCTCCGCTCTCTGAGATCAGTGTAGAGTGTCTTTTTAACGACTGTATCCAATCTTTTTGTATCCCGCAAATTCGTGGGCTCTGAGAATCCATCGAATTAATGGAGTACACCCGGAGGAGACTGATCTGGAAATCTTTCTTTTCTATATAGCTATAGGTTGCCTCAAAGTCGATATTCGATAAGTAAATGGCCACTTTGTTTCCGTTACCGAATTCTCCTTTTGCGGATATTTGTTCCAATTCATGCAGCAACAGTACCAGTTCGTTTTTTAAATGCATCAGGTCTGTTTCCGAGATCAGATTTAATCCGGCAAAATATTTCATTTCTTTCACGAACGAGTAGAATACGTTACTATCCCATATGAAACAAGTCTTTCTGCACGCCTTAACTGCTTCACTCAATAACTTGTGGGCATTTACCGCTTTGACGGGTATTTGCATACCCGACAAGTTGTTAGGAGTACGTATTTTCCCGTTCTGATAAATCCATCTGCATAAACGGAACTTCGATAGGTATTCATACGAAGAATAAAGAGTAAAAGGGATCACATTGGAAGCCGTATATATCTTCGTACTACTGTCGTCCTTTACATAATTGAAGATGCGAAGATAACGCTCTATAATTTCATAATAACTCTCCAGGGGATCGGGTGAATGCAGCAAGTTCAGGTCGAAAGTCACCCGGTTTGACTGGTGGTTTCCAATAATCTGGTCGATTGATATCCCCAGTTTACATGAAATCAGTGCAACCTCGTCGAAAGTGAAGGCTACTTCTCCCCGTAATCTTCGGTATACAGCTTCTTTTCCCATACATAGCGCATCTGTCAGATAGTTAGCCAGATTTATTCCCCGGGGAATCCGCTCTTTCATTGCTGCAATAAGCTCGTTAACGATATAATTTTTCATAACTGCCATTTGGGTTATTGATTAATAATATTGTAATAATTATAATAGCTTGTGGCATATACAAATATAGAGTAAGTAACCCGGACTTTTGTGTGGCATATCATGTGTGGAAAAAAGAAGGTATTTCTGATTGGGAAATAATTGTCGGAAAGACAGGTTGGGAATGAAAAAAAACAGATGGCAATGCCACCTGTTTTCGATAATTGTCACTATTCTCCCCAATTGTTTCGTTTTTCGTTTTAAGAAAGTTACAGGGTGTTTATTATTTCACGCTGTTCTTTAAAGAAGCGTATACGTTGCATCTCTCCGCTTTCGGATATTTGTGTTGAGAATTTCTTGAGTGACTGCACCCATTCTTTCAAACTGCGGAACATGCCGTCATCCTGGGTAGTAATGGCATTGATAGAATATATACGTATCATGCTGATGTGGCTGTTGCTGGTTGCCACATAACTGTAAGTGGCGTCGAACTTAATATTCGAAATATAGATGCGTACATCATTGCCGGTTTCGTATTTACCTTTCCCGGCGAGTTCCTCCAATTCTTCCGTCAGAAGTAGTAAATCATCTTTTATCATTTCTTTATCTTCTTCAGATATCAGATGGATTTCCGAGAAGAACTGTATGTCTCTCACAACATGTTCAAAAACGGTATTATCCCAGATGTAATCTGTGGTTTTCATCTGCTGTGTCATGTTGACGAAGTCTTTTTGGGCATCATATATTTTGTGTGGAATCTCCAGTTCGTCAAAGTGTTTACATCTGATATTTTCGTTCTGATACATCCACTTAAACAAACGGAATTTCGAAAGAATATCATGCTTGAGATATAGTGCCTGAGGCAAAATATTCGATGACGTTGCCATTTCTGTTGTAGGGTCTTCACGGATACTGTCGAATGCATTGACATATCTTGTGAGGATGTCATGGTAAGTCTCGAATGTGTTACTATGGTGTACTACATTAAGATCGAATACTGCGTTATTGCTGAAACTCACACCAATCATTTTGTCGAGCGATATTCCTAATTTTCTTGAAATGACAGCAGCTTCTGCCAGTGTAAATGGTACTTCTCCACGCAGGCGGCGATAGATAGCTTCTTTACCTATATATAAGATATCCATCAATGTATTTGCCAGATTGGCTCCGGTCGGAACTTTTTCTTTTGCGGCTTCTATTAAGCCTGTATTTAATTCGTTTATTATCATAGCCTTTGTTTCTTTGTTTAACATATTTGCACCCTGGCTTGTTTCGGTATTCGCAACTATTTTTTCATTTGCAGCCTCTATTTACATAATAAGTGAGTTGATACCGCTTAATGTAGATAGAGAGAAAGCATTTCTGAAACAGAAACATTCTATCGGTCACGAATATCTTCTGATCCTGGTGTAGCTTTGTATGCACCGAGTCGGAAGTTCCGTTTTTATGTTAAACCCCTAAAAATGATTATTATGGATTTAGAAAAAGTATTATTTAGAGAAATAGACAATAAAAGCCGTATTTTTTTGTATAAGGAAGGAGATTGCTGGAGTGCACACGATAATTCGGCGCGTCATCTTTGTTTTTTGTATTCGCAGCTCAATGCTTTTGATCGTATTTATCATGCATATGAGATTGTACTGAAGTGTGTTATGCTGAGTAATGCCATGATTGAGAAGTTTGTTGAACACACATTGGTACAGACGGGTCGAGCAGATGAAATGGAAATCAGCATTCCGGAAGAAAAAAAAGCGGAATTTGAAAGCTGGCGCAGCACGTTCGGAGTATAAATGAATTTTTAGAATTGGTGGCTTTTTATTAAAAATATGTGTTCGGAAAACTTGCATATTTTAATCAAATCGTTTACATTTGTGCAGATCTAAATGATAGAGGGCGCACGTTTGCCCTCTGTCATTATAAAATAATTACATGAAAAGAATCTTAGTTAGCGGAGGTGCCGGGTTTATTGGCTCACATCTCTGTACTCGGCTAATCAACGAGGGACACGACGTTATTTGTCTGGATAATTTTTTTACCGGATCAAAAGAAAATATTATCCATTTAATGGATAATCACCATTTTGAAGTGGTACGTCATGATATAACATTCCCATATAGTGCTGAAGTAGACGAAATATACAATCTTGCCTGTCCGGCTTCTCCCATACATTATCAGTACGACGCTATTCAGACCATTAAAACATCGGTGATGGGAGCTATCAATATGTTAGGATTAGCCAGAAGGCTTAATGCTAAAATTCTGCAGGCTTCGACCAGTGAAGTTTATGGTGATCCGGAGGTACATCCGCAACCGGAATCTTATTGGGGAAATGTCAATCCGATAGGTATCCGCTCTTGTTATGATGAAGGGAAACGCTGCTCTGAGACCCTTTTTATGGATTATCACCGCCAGAATAACGTACGTATTAAAATTGTTCGTATTTTCAATACATACGGTCCACGGATGCTGCCCCATGATGGGAGAGTGGTTTCTAATTTCGTCATTCAGGCGTTGAAGAACGATGATATAACTATCTATGGGACCGGTGAGCAAACCCGTAGCTTTCAGTATATAGATGACTTGGTCGAAGGTATGATTCGGATGATGAATACGGATGATGATTTTACGGGACCTATAAATCTTGGTAATCCCAATGAATTTTCCATGCTTCAGTTGGCAGAGATGATTATCCGGAAAACCGGGTCGAAGTCAAAGATCACTTTCAAACCTTTGCCTCATGACGATCCTCAACAGCGTAAGCCTGATATCAGTTTGGCACAGGAAAAGCTGGGATGGCAGCCTACAATTTTGTTGGATGAAGGTCTGGACCGTATGATCGATTATTTTAAAAAGAAGTACACGTTATAATAAAATAAGAACTCAAGATTAAAGCTACATAAAGATGAATATGGAAATTAATCCCTCGGAATATAAAATTCTCATTGTAGACGATGTAATGTCAAATGTCCTTTTGCTGAAAGTATTGTTGACCAATGAGAAGTTTAGCATAGTGACAGCCAGTAATGGAACCCAGGCACTGGATCAAGTGAAAAAAGAAAATCCGGATTTGATATTGTTGGATGTGATGATGCCGGACATGAGCGGTTTTGAAGTCTCTCAGAAATTAAAGGCTGATCCCGAAGCAGCTCATATTCCAATTATCTTTTTGACAGCACTGAATAGCACTGCTGATATAGTGAAAGGTTTTCAGGTAGGTGGTAATGACTTTATATCTAAACCTTTTAATAAGGAAGAGTTGATTATCCGTGTCACACACCAAATTTCTTTAGTAGCAGCCAAACGTATTATTGAAGCTAAAACGGAGGAGCTTAAAAAGACTATTATCGGGCGTGATAAGCTCTATTCGGTTATAGCTCATGATCTTCGTTCGCCTATGGGATCTATTAAGATGGTACTTAATATGCTGATATTGAGTTTGCCCAAAGAAAAAATAGGTGAAGACATGTACGAACTGCTGACCATGGCTAATCAGACTACTGAAGATGTATTTTCTCTGTTGGACAACTTGTTGAAGTGGACAAAAAGTCAGATAGGTAAACTTAAAGTTGTATATCAGGATATTGACATGGTTGAAGTTGTGGAGGGGGTTGGAGAGATCTTCTCAATGGTGGCCGGTTTGAAGAATATTCATTTGCGTATTGAAGCACCGGAACATCAGGCTGTATATGCTGATATTGATATGATAAAAACAGTTATACGCAATTTAATAAGCAATGCTATCAAATTCAGTAATGAAGGTTCTGAGATCCTTATAAAAGTAGAAGATATGGATGGAATGTCAATCGTTAGTGTGAAGGATAGCGGATGTGGTATTGATGAAGAAAGTCAGAAGAAACTATTGCACACCGATACGCACTTCAGTACTTTCGGGACTAATAATGAAGAAGGTTCGGGACTTGGTTTGCTGTTGTGCCAGGATTTCGTAGTGAAGAATGGAGGTAAGTTGTGGTTTACTTCTGTTAAGGGTGAAGGCTCAACTTTCTATTTTTCTATTCCACTGAAAAAATAAGGCTTCAGCAGTTTGGGTGGATCGTTTGAGAATCAGACTATTCAAGTAGATAAAAATGGTGCAGACTATATTTCTAAAAATAAGTCTGCACCATTTTATTTTGTCTGATTCATTCTTGTGATTATCCAGTGGGAGCTTTTTATCGTTTACACATAGCTTTAAAATCGCAATATTCGCATTTCTTTAGATCCTCAGTTTGGGTGAACTCCTCTTGGTCGTTGTATATTTCCTCAAGTAGTGCCAATAGCCGTTCGCGGAACTCTTTTTCATAAACAGAGAAATCATCGACAGGTAGTTTGGGTTTGCGTGCTTCTCCCATTTCAATTACAGGAGAGTAGCTTTCGGAAGCTGCCCGATGGATATATAATAGAGAAGGAGCCACCTTTAATGTTTGTTGGCGTGCCATGATGGCGGCATAAAGAAAGGTTTGGAAAATATAGTTGGGACGCCCTTCGGCAGGTGTGAATAGTTGCTCCACATTCGCCGGCACTTTGGGGCTTCCTCCGGTTTTGTAGTCCACAATCCGAAGTGTACCTTCTTTACTATCCATACGGTCAATCGTACCTCCGATCTTTAATGATAACATTCCTTTGGGGCCTTCTATCTGGATATCTTCCGTTACTTTCTGTTCCATACCTATCATTCGGAAAGGAGCATATTGCAGATCGTTACGTAACAACTGGCGGAGATAGGAAGTGATAACCTTTGAGTTTATTAACTGTACTCCGTTATACTCGGGCTTTTCGTCAAGAGGAACGTGAAAAAATTCTTCTTTGAAGGCTGTATCGACATAATTTTGCAGACGGACATTATCGCGCAACAAACGTTCAATATCTTCTTTGTGTATTTCTTGTTTGTGGGCTGTCAGGTCCAGATAGGCTAATTGAGCCGAACGGTGGAAGATAGTTCCGAACAGAGCGGAATCAATCTCTGCACTGACCTCATCGGGGGCTTTGAGACGTGCCACGTAACGGAAATAAAACTTCAGTCGACAGTCGAGATATGTATTCAGTGCCGATGGAGAAAGCATCAAGGCATCGGCGTTATGTGAGAAATCGTAGGTCTGATATAAACGATCAATGATTTCCGGTGTTTTTGTGATACGGATGTCCCGGCTGTTTTGTGGTGATTGGCCTGCTTCCAGATATTCACGGCTGATTTCATGTGGCCATTCGATCAGGAACTGTAGCATAAAGCGTGACCATTCTCCCCGGTTTAGTCCATCCGATGAAGTGTTATACATCAGGGTGATATTTTCTGCCCGCTGAATCAGGCGATAGAAATAATAGGCATAAACTGCATTCTTGTGTTCAATGGTAGTCATGCCGAAAGCCTTACGTAGGTTATATGGAATAAACGATGATTCGCCTCCCGATTTAGGTAACTGTCCTTCATTAAGCGAGAGGAGGAGCAGATTACGAAAATCAAGATTGCGTGTTTCCAAAACTCCCATTATCTGCATTCCTATGGCCGGTTCACCATGGAAGGGGATATTGGCGGCATTTAATATTTTGTTCAGCAGGCGTTTCAGAGTTTCTATACGCACTTGTAGTTCACCGTTGTCAATCAAGTTGAGTAACCTGTTTACCAGAGTGAAACTCTTAAAAAGAGATTCACGGTACAGTTGGTTGAAAATATCATCATTCTCCTGCTCATGACGGTATAGAATAGATACCTCTTTCAGTAATTCCGTGATGTAAATACAGAGCTCCCGAATGCCATTACGGGGAGTGAATAATAAATCCAGAAACCTGTCTTTCTTTAATTCGGAAGGAAAAGGATAAAAGCGGTTGGTTTTAGTGAGTTCCCGTTGCAATGGTTCGGCATTGTCCGAAAGACGACGGGTATACGGATGTTTTAATATAGTTTGTACGGCCTCATAAGTGTATCTTCCTGATTCTGTACGGTATCCGCTGGTTTGCAGTTCGAGTATGGCATTGATAAAGCTAAATACCGGCGTTTGTGCCAGTGGAAATCCCATGGTGATATTAACGTTCCTTACTTCTTCCGGGATGGAATGCAAGACAGGAAGGAGTAAGGCTTCATTACATAGAACGACAGCATTTTCTTTTTCTTCACTACTCAGGTTCTCTCTGATCCATTCGGGCAGATAACGGGCCTGAGCATTTTCGGTGGGTGAAGAGATAAAACGGACCTTCTTGGGTTTTCTCAATTCATCAAACAATTCGGCCGGAAGCTCGTTGGGGAACAGTTTGAGATTACGATTTATAAATTCTCCGGCTTCGTGGCGTTGTTTGTGTTGTGAAGGAAGTTGAGTATAAAATACATCGTAGTCCCAATAGAACAGGGCCTTTCCCGTACTCTGCAATTGCCGGAAGAAGTGGGTCTCTACTTTGTTCAGTACATTGAAGCCGACAAATACGTAACGATCGTACTTCAATGATTCAGGTTCAAGGTGTTCAATGACGTTCCGGTAGAGCATACCTTCATATGCAAGTCCTGATTCTTCCAGATTCCTTCGGTACTGGCGATATATATTACCCAATTTATCCCAAAGTGAGATAAATTTCTCCTTTAACAGTGTTCGCTTTTCAATAGAGAAATTCAGGAAAAACTGTTGGATCGCTTGTTCTTGCTCTTCGTCGAGAAAGTTGTAATCGTCCATGACGTTTTTCAGGTCCTGAAGATTGGTAAATAGCTTGTCGGCATCAACCATATTTTTGTCCACGTCATCGAAGTCGCTTATCAGTAGCTCACCCCAGAAGTAGAAATCGTCAAGTGATTCTTCGCTTTTCGTTTCTTCACGGAATACCTTGTAGAGTTCACATACCAGACGAATCGGATCTCCTAACTTCAAGACTGAAAGCTGTTGGAACAGTTCGCTGATGCTCACATAAGCTGGTGACCAAAGTGGTTGATCGGATTGGTTGGCTAAATGCTCGTTAAAGAACAGGCTGGCACGTTTATTTGGGAAAACGATAGCTGTACGTGACAGATCGTTCCCTATTTTGCTATAGAGGTCCTGTGCGACCAACTGGAGAAATGTTTTCATACTTTTTCAATTATTTCTTCTTCCACATACCACAGATAGCCTGTGATGTTTTTATATCCCATTCGGGAGAGGAGTTGCATGTATCCTTTCACCTGTTTGTTGTACTTCTTATTTTCTTTACCAAACTTAAAATCCACTACAACGACTTGCCCGTCTTTCATCATCACGCGGTCAGGGCGTCTGGTTTGCAATACTCCTTTATCTTTGTAGATGATGGCGCATTCGTTAAACAATTTCCACTCGCCGGAATACCATTCCTGTACTTCAGGCAGAGAAAAGGCTTTCATGGTCAAAGTACGTATTTCCTCTTCTGTCTCTTTGCTGCCGATAACACCTTCGAATACCAGTTTTTGGATGGCAGATTCTATATCTTCTTTCGTTTCAATGGCAGAAAACAGTGTATGCAATAATTGTCCATGATTTATGAAGCGATCATCCGATTCTTCTTCGGAAAGTCCTTTTATGAAATCGGCTGAACGGTTTGATTGCCGGAACTCAATATCCGGATGCATGGATTCCATGCTAACCGGAAGTTTCTCGGGTTTGCGTGTAAGCTTGTTGCCTGAATCGACCATTTTTTCATCTTCGGACGGGCAGAGGTCACCGAACTCATATACTTGCTCCTCGTCCCATTCCTGCTCCAACTTACAGGCTGCTTGCGGTAATGCTCCGGCCAATAATTCAGACATTGTGTTTCTTTGTCCTTTCCGACTCCAGATAATCAGGTTCTTGCCCGCACGGGTAAATGCTACATAGAGCAGGTTCAGGTTGTCTACCCAAAGTTGCAAGCGCTCGTGCAAGTAGTCATTCCGGTATACCGATTCTGCCATCGCGGAAGAATAGTTTACCGGTACAATATCTAACTCGTTGAAAGGAGACTCTTGGGGTACGCACCAAACGAGTTGATTATTTGTTTCATTTTCCATTTTCCAGTCGCAGAAGGGGAGAAGTACTGTATGAAATTCCAACCCTTTGGACTTATGGATGGAGAAGATACGTATGCCTTCTACTTCACCACTTGGTATTGTTTTACCAGATAAAGTTTCGTCCCAGTATCGGATAAAGCTGTCCGTATCTGAAGAGTGGCTTTGAAGATAATCGGTCACTGCATCAAAGAAAGCAAATAAATAAGCATCCTGCTGCTTGATGCGGTGCAGCTCAAAGAGGTTGAAAAGTTCTTCCAGTAGTTCGTAGAGAGGCATCAGACGGAGTTCTGCCATCCTTTCCAGAAAAGCAGAAGGCAATAGTTCTTCAGCCTTATGGAAGAGCAGTGAATTAAGATTGTTTTCGGTATGAAGTACTTGTAACTGATAGTTAGTTGCAAGTTGAGCTTTTACAATCCGATTTTCCGGATCGGAAAGATAGCGCAGGGCATCCAGCATCATGCAGATGGCAAGTGAAGCGTCGAGCCGGAAGGCTTCGTCAGACACAACCTTATAATGCAGTTGTTTGTCAAAGTAATCGGCGATGCGGGGGATACTTTTATTCTTTCTTACCAAAATGGCGATATCGTTCAGCTTTATACCCGATTGTATCAGATGTTCCACTTCCGCTCCGAGGCTGATAAGGGTTTGTTCGGTATAATCGTGTTTTTCATCTGATTCGAGAAATTCGACTTTAACGTATCCTCTTTGTTCGTTCCGGGGTGATTCTTGCTCCACATCAGCATATGCATTAATTAAAGGCTCACAAATGCTTCCCAATTGCTTATTGTGTATTTCGTTCAGATAATCTACAGCAGCCGTAAAGATACTGTTGTTGAACCGTATGATGTTGGTTTCACTTCGTCGGTTGGTCTTCAGTGTTTCTGTACGGATGGAAAAGTATCCAAGGCGTTTGTTCAATCCGTTCAGGATGCCCCAATCACCGTTTCGCCAGCGATATATAGATTGCTTGACGTCACCAACGATCAAGCTGTCCGCTCCTTGTGAGAGGCCTTCAAGAAGCAACAGTTTAAAGTTATCCCATTGCATCCGGCTGGTATCCTGAAATTCGTCAATCATCACATTACGGATGTTTGTTCCGATTTTCTCAAACACAAAAGAAGAATCTCCGTCCTTTACCAGTTGATGGAGCAGAGCATTGGTGTCTGAAAGGAGAAAGCGATTGTTTTCACGATTCAGTTGACGTACCTCTTCATCAATATTAGCCAATAGTTGTACTTTGTTTAAATGCTGCATTGAGAGCCGGCAACTGTTTACAATTCGGTTATTGCGTGAGCGATGTTGCTCAGCATCTTGCAGAAGCGGCATTAAGATGGAGGAGGCTAATACGATAATGTCAGTATAGTATCTGGAAGTTTTGGCAGCCCAGTTTGTTTCGTCCTCCAGACATTTTACTACGGTTGCATTCGCTATTTCGTCCCCCAATATACCATTCCTGAGCTTATTAAAGTAGCTTCCTATCCCTTTAGCACCGTTTTTTAAATCAGTTGGCTTTAGCGATTGGCTGGAAAGTACATTTTCAAACTGCTGAGCGAAATCTTTCATTTGTTCAAGAGCGGCTGTTTCCATCTCTTTTAATGTCTTGCGATACTCGCGGATTACATTCGGGTCGCGAAGACGTTGACGGAGACCGTCACCTTTTTCAATATACCCTTCATCAAAAATATTGCGTCCGAAATTTTTAATCTCATCCGAAACATTCCAGCGTTTGTCATCAGCAATGCGTTCGTTTATGTAATCAAGTAGCCATGCCAATACCGGTGAATTAGGGCCCAATTTTTCAATCATACTGTCTACAGCATCACTTAATACTTCAATATTATTCAGTTCGATATTCAGGTTGGGACTCAGTTCAAGTTCACGGGCCAGATTACGCATGACGGATTGGAAAAAGGAATCGATGGTTTCGACACGAAACCGGCTGTAATCATGGAGCATGTAGCTCAAAGCTATGCCAGCTGTTTTTCGTATTTCATCTTCCGAACAGCCTGTCTCAGCAATTATACGTTTTAGGTACGCATCCGAGTCCGGGTCAGCTATATGTATTCCATATAGCTGACTGAGAATACGTTCCTTCATTTCGGCAGTAGCTTTATTGGTGAAAGTCACTGCCAATATCTGGCGGTAGGCACGCGGGTTTTGTATTAGCAACTTGATATACTCAACGGCCAGGGTGAATGTTTTCCCCGAACCGGCAGAGGCTTTATAGACAATAAGTTCGCTCATTCACAGTTTATATTGGATAATAATTATTTTCTTTTTACTATTTCAAACGGCACGCGCACTGAAACACCGTTTTTCATTAAATTGGTCAGGTTCGGATATAACCGTTCTTTGAAAGAGTCCCAGCTGCGATGTTCCATTTGGGTCCATCCGGCTTCTGCCAATGCCAGTCCGCGAGGATAGGTCATGTACGTTACCCGGTTGATATCTTTTATTGCTTCTCCCCAAAGCGTTCCCATTACGCCCAGAATATGTGCTTGTTCGGATGCAGGTCTTCCGTATCCCGGGTCAAATTGATAACAGGTTTCGAGCGTTGTGACAGGCATTCCCCAATTGTTGAATTCCGGAAGATCACCTTTAAACTGGGGATAATCGAGATATGCAAATTCTCCCGGTGCCATGATCAGAGGGTTGCCGTGCTGTCGGGTCAGCTCCTGGCAAGTAGGTGTCAATCCGTATCTCCAGCTTACGAGTGTCACATCTTTGGGGTAAGGAAACAGATAGTCATTGGCAGGCATACGAATATTATCCAGTTCGCACCAAAGGATCGGCTCTTTTCCATCTGCCCGTACAAAACTGAGCATTCGGTCGAAGAAAGGAATCATTAACTGAGATGCTTTTTCATATTTCAGTTCTTTCATCATCTTTTGGCAGCGTTCGCATTTGGTCCAGTTTTTTTCTATTACTGCCTCGTCGCCTCCCAAATGGATATAGCGTGAAGGGAAGAGAGCACTTACTTCGTCAATAATGTCTTTGTATACCGTGTATACCTTTTCATTATTGGCGCAAAGCATTAAATCTACTGTTTTACCCACATTCTTTTCAATGGTATCGGTATGTGTACATCCCAATTCCGGATAAGCGGCTAATACAGCGACCGTATGCCCGGGAATGTCCAGTTCCGGGATTATTTCAATATGGCGTTCTGCTGCATAATGAATCAGGTCGGTTAGTTCTTCCTGAGTATAAAAAGGTTGTCCGGCTGTAAGTTTCGGGTGCTTTTTGATCTCCATTCTCCATCCCTGATCATCTGTCAGGTGGAGTTGAAGCACATTGTATTTGTATCGTACCATTTGGTCAATGTAGAATTTTACATCTTCTACCGGCAAAAAATGCCGGGCGGGATCGAGCATTAAAGCCCGATATCCAAAGCGTGGAGCGTCATCAATGCTGACTGCAGCCATTTCTTTCCGATTGGTGGTACATACATCTCCTAAAAGTATTTGATCAACCGTCATTACCCCATAGAAGACAGCTGCTGCACTGGCTCCGCTAATGGTAATTCCTTTCTGATCTATTTTGAGTTTATAATGTTCTTTCCCGTTTAGTTGCGGATCAATAGTTAACCGGATGGCTGATTGCCGTGAGCCGGAAAGGGGGATATTTATTTGCATCCGATCTTTCAGGATGGCTTGCAGGGTGGTAGCCGCAAACTTAAGTTCCGGTTGCTCTGGATGAATAGAGATATTTTTGCCTGTCAGGCTAAAAGGTTTACTTTGCAGTTGCTCTATATGATTGGGCATAGGCAACAGGGCTGAACGATTGTTTTGTGCAATTGCCGTAAAGGCAAAAAGAAGGAAAATCAGTCCTAAATAGTTTTTCATGGGATTAATTTATTTAATTAGTTTCGCGGCAAATATACGATTATTGTACGAGAAAACGGACACTTCAGCACAGAAAGAGGGGAGAACTGAACTTTCTTTTTAATCGAAAACTTGCATAAAAATGTGATATTTACTCATGATTTAGAGAAAAAAAGTCAAAATGTATCATTCTTATTAGGTATTATGGGCTATTTTGTTACCTTTGCGCCCCCTTATTCCATAGCGTAGAATAAGGTTAAGTGCTAATTAGATTTAACATGAGACTAAAAACAATCCTACTGACCACTGTGGCCACCGGTTCATTTTTGTGCGAGCCTGTCGCTGCTATGCGTGTTGAACCTCCCGCTATTTCTGAAATGGGATGGTTCTCGAAAAAGAAAAAGAAGAGTAATCCCCAAGACAGCGTCAAAGTTGAGAATGAGTATGAGAAACTGACGGGAAGCGATAGTGTCGCTCATCGCGGTATGTTCAATGTGTTCCGGAAGAAGAATGATTACTACTTTGAGATTCCCGCCACTTTGTTGGGACGTGATATGCTGGTAGTAAATAAACTGCAACGAGTACCTTCGGAACTGAATGAGGCCGGAGTGAACCGCGGAACTAACTATGAGAACCAAATGATCCGTTTGGAGCTGGACAAGCCGGCTAATAAATTATTAATCCGTCAAAGTCGGCCTTTGCCTCTTTCTCCATCCGAAGATGCTATCAGCCAATCGGTGAAGGACAACTATATATCTCCGTTAATAGCCGGTTTCAAGATAGAGGCATATAATAATGACTCTACCAGTATGTTGATTAAGGTAAACGACATATATGATGGTACGGAGACAAGTATTAATAACGTATTTACCAATATTAATCTGGGAACATCGGCTATAAAGAACTTATCGAGAATTTTATCCATTAAGTCTTTCGATAATAATGTAGTGGCAACTTCAGAACTCACTACACGTGTCACAGAAGGGACTACTACTATCTACGTGACAGTGGAGGTAAGTTCATCTATCCTGTTGCTTCCCGAAGTGCCGATGACCGGACGTCTGGATAATCCTCGCGTGGGGTATTTTACTAATCCTCTGACTAACTTCAGTGATGGGCAACAACGGGTGAATAAAAAACAATTCATTACCCGCTGGCGTCTTGAACCAAAGCCTGAGGACAGGGAAGCATATCTGCGCGGTGAACTGGTAGAGCCCCAGAAGCCCATTGTATTTTATATAGAAAACTCTACGCCTTATCGGTGGAGGAAGTATATCAAACAGGGAATTGAAGACTGGCAGGTAGCTTTTGAGCGTGCCGGATTTAAGAATGCCATTATAGCCAAAGATATTACCGATGATATGGAGGTGGATATGGATGATGTAAACTACTCTGTATTGACATATGCCGCATCTACCAAGGCAAATGCGATGGGACCCTCTATTCTTGATCCGCGTTCGGGGGAAATACTTGAGGCTGATATAATGTGGTGGCATAATGTGCTTTCAATGCTTCAGGAGTGGATTACGGTACAAACCGGTGTGGTTCGTCCCGAAGCTCGCGGCGTAACACTGCCGGATAGTCTGATGGGGGACGCTATGCGTTTTGTCGCTTGCCATGAAGTGGGGCATTCACTCGGGTTACGTCATAATATGATGGGTTCTTGGGCTTTTCCTACCGACTCTCTCCGTTCGAAAGCATTTACCGACCGGATGAATTCTACTTCATCATCCATAATGGACTATGCCCGCTTTAATTATGTGGCACAGCCCGGTGACGGTGTGAAAGCTTTGTCACCTCATATCGGACCTTATGATATTTTTGCCATAGAATATGGTTACCGTTGGTATGGCAAACAGACTCCGGAAGAAGAAAAAGGATTGTTGCAGGATTTTCTGGCAAAACATACCGATCGGCTTTACAAGTATAGCGAGGCACAGGATCCCCGGGATGCCGTTGACCCTCGTGCGCAGAACGAGGATCTTGGTGATGACCCCATTCGTTCTTCGCAGTATGGTATTGCCAATTTGAAGCGTATTGTTCCTCAAATAATCCAGTGGACCACTACCGGGGAGAAAGGGCAGACATACGAAGAGGCATCACGTTTGTATTACGCAGTTATCAATCAATGGAATAATTATCTCTATCATGTGATGGCAAATATCGGGGGTATTTATATTGAGAATACAACCGTAGGTGATGGCGAGAAGACTTATACGTTTGTGGAAAAAGAGAAGCAGCAGGCTGCTTTGAAGTTTTTGCTCGATGAAGTATTGTGTTATCCTGAGTGGTTGTTCGATCCGGAGGTTGCACAATATACTTATCTGCTCAGAAATACACCTTTAGGAGTAGTGGAGAATGCACCGACTCAAGTGTTGAAAAATGCACAGTCCTATATCTTTTGGGACTTGCTATCAAATAATCGCCTGATGCGTATGCTTGAGAATGAGTCTGTAAACGGCAGAAAGGCTTTCACAGCCGTGGAAATGATGGATGGTCTGCATAAGGGGATTTTTGCCGTAACCGAGCGTGGCGGCTTACCCGATGTGATGACCCGCAATTTGCAAAAAGGCTTTGTAGATGCATTGATTACTGCTGCTGCCGAAAGCGAAGGAGTGAAGGTGAACAAAAAGTTGACCGATAACCATTTCTTGTTCGATCATCAGGCACCGCTTTGCAGTTGTGACGATCATGCACATCGTTCGGCATACGCCGACCGTATGGGGGCACGCCGTGAACTGAATTTTTATGGTTCTCAGATAAATCGTATTTCAGATGCCATTTCAGTGAAACGGGGAGAGCTGCTCCGCATTAAAGATTTGCTCCAGAGCCGTCTGGGTACATCGGATGTAGCCACCAAATATCATTATAAAGATTTAATTTTGCGTATCAACACTGCGTTAGGCATTTCTAAGTAAATACACTAAAAACACAAAGTTCCCTCTGACAAACACTCAACGATTTTATTTGCTGAGCGAGGGGCTTTGTGTATTTATATAAATAAAAGACAGTTTTCAAAATGAGTATTAATTTTATAGGATGTAACAAATGAAAAGACACGTTTTTATTCTTTTATTGTCTTTTGTCGGAGCATTGACTTCTGCATTTGCCGCCGACAGGCAAGTTCAAGGAGTGGTGATCTCATCGGAAGATAATATGCCGTTGATAGGTGCTTCTGTCTATATAAAGGCAGAGGATCTGTCAAAAGACGGCAACTCTCCGACAATGACAGGAGTGATTACCGACATAAATGGTAAATTCAATATTTCAGTACCCGAGGGAGTAACTCGTCTATTCTGTAGCTATGTAGGATATGATGTGCAGGAAATTAAGCTTGTTCCCGGGAAGAATCAATATGAAATAACTCTTTCTCCATCGGCACAAATGCTTGATGCAGTAGTAGTGACCGGTTATCAAACTGTAGAACGTCGTAAACTGACAGCTGCTGTTGGGAAGCTGAACATTTCGGATGAAACTATTGGTGCTGTAAAAAGTATCGATCAGGCATTGGCCGGACAAATTGCCGGACTTTCCGTAACCTCTACTTCCGGTGCACCCGGTGCACCGGCAAAAATACGTATTCGTGGAACTTCGTCATTAAATGGAACTCAGGATCCGTTGTGGGTTCTGGATGGTATTCCATTGGAAGGTACGGATGTACCTCAGTCGGAGATCTTGAATGATATTTCTAATATACAACAGTCGTCTATTGCCGGATTGAATCCTGCGGATATTGAAAATATTACCGTACTGAAGGATGCGGCTGCTACTGCCATTTACGGGGCTCGCGCTGCAAATGGTGTGATTGTGATAACTACTAAAAAAGGAAAAGTAGGGAAGCCGGTGATTAACTTTTCTTCAAAGTTTACTTATATGCCTACACTGAGTTCCAAGCGTTTGAATCTGTTGAACTCTCAGGAGAAAGTAGATCTGGAACTTGAACTGCTCCGTTCTAATTTTGCCTATGGGAATAATAAAGGTGGAGTCTCTAAAATCATTTCCGGCTACGGTCTGACCGATGCATACAAAAACGGGGGCTGGGGAGCATTGACTTCTGAAGCGCAAGCTGATATCAACCGGTTACGGGATACTGAAACCGATTGGAATGATATTCTCTTTCGTGATGCTTTTAATCAGGAGTATAGTTTGAGCCTTTCGGGAGGTAATGAACGTGTAACCTATTATACCTCTATCGGATATTATAAAGAAAACGGTAACGTAAAAGGTGTTGGGTTGGATCGTTTGAATATTGTAGCGAAGACTTCGTATAAAGTCAACCGCATGTTAAAGTTCGGTGCTTCTTTGTTTGCCAACCGTCGTAATAACAAAACTTACCTGACAGATACGTACGGATTAGTGAATCCGGTTTATTATTCACGCAAGGCCAATCCATATTATCAGCCTTTCGACGCAAATGGAAATTACGTGTACGATTTCGATGTACAAAATACTTCTGATACAGATTTAGGTTTTAATATTTTTGAGGAACGTAAAAATACATCGAACGAAGAGACGATTAATGCGATTTCATCTATTTTCGATGCTGAACTGAGATTCAATGATAAGCTGAAGTTTACTACCCAGCTTGGGTTGCAATTAGAGAAGGCCTCAAAAGAACAGATTGCCGACCAGGAAAGTTTCTCAATGCGTTTAACCCGTAAGAACAGTAAATATTGGGATTCTGCTTCTCAAAGCAACAAATACTTCATACCGGACGGAGGCGTGCACAAGGCATATGAAAACACGAATTCTCAGATTACCTGGAAGGCAATGGGAGAATATCGGGATAGCTTCAATGATATTCACGAACTGGAAATAATGGTGGGTACTGAATTGCGTAAAACCTGGTATGAGACACTCTTTTCCGCGGGATATGGCTTCGACAGGCAGACGTTGACCACGAAGCCGGTTATCTTTCCGGACGAAGATCGCGCCAAACAATTTCCACTCCATAAGAAAACGTATAAAGAGAATGCTTATGTTTCTTTCTTCTCCACAGCTTCCTATTCGTTGATGAACCGTTATACATTCGGAGGAAGTATCCGTTTTGACGGTTCGGATTTATTTGGTGTCGATAAGAAGTACCGTTATCTCCCTCTGTATTCAATAAGTGGATTATGGCGGTTATCGAATGAACCTTTCATGCAGGGAGCCAGAAAGTGGATGGATAATCTTGCATTCCGTGCTTCATATGGTATTCAGGGAAATATAGATAAAAACACTTCTCCTTTCTTGTTGGGCAAATATGTGGTAGACAATATTTTACCGGGTGGATCCGAACATATGATCGATATAAACTCGGCTCCGAACAAGAAACTTCGTTGGGAGAAAACTCAATCCGTGAATGTTGGGTTTGATTTTTCGGTACTCAATCAGGCAATTAACCTGAGTGTGGATTATTACTATCGCAAAGGTACAGATCTGATCGGAAGACAAATGTTGCCACTTGAAACCGGTTTTGTTTCGACCAGTGTCAATTGGGCGAGTATGACCAATAAAGGTGTGGAAGTATCTCTTTCCACACGAAACGTTGCTACCAAAAATTTCTCATGGTATACGAACTTCAACTTTGCCTACAATAACAACAAGGTATTGCAGGAAGCTATTCCGGAGGCTCAGACTACTCCGGGGCGTGAAGGATATCCGGTCAGTGCTATTTTTGCGATAAAGACTGCCGGATTGGATGCGGATGGTTATCCTCTGTTCTATGATAAAGAAGGGAAGAAGGTTACTTTGAAAGAACTGTATCGCTTACAGGATCCTTATGGATTAGGTTTTACGGTTAGTTCGGATGTAACTCCGGCAGAAGAACGTGGATTTTATTCATATATGGGTTCGGGAGATACTCCTTATACCGGCGGTCTGATCAATACATTCAGTTATAAAAACTGGGAATTGACAGCGAATTTATCCTTTAATTTAGGAGGATATGTACGTACGACCCCTTCCTATAACTCTATCAATTTTGATCGGGGACAGAATGTGAATCGTGACATTTTGGATCGTTGGACTCCGGAAAACACCGACGGACATTTACCGGCATTGATTACCAGTGAAAAACGTGCTGATGAGTATTATTGGTATGATCAAAAGAGTGATATATATCGGAATCTGGATATTTGGGTGAAGAAGCTGAATTATTTCCGTTTGCAGAATCTGCGTTTAGGTTATCGTTTACCGGAGAAAATGACCAAAGCTTTGGGAATGGGGTCAGCTTCGGTAGCTATTGAAGGACGTAATCTACTTGTATTTGGTTCAAGCTACAAGAATTTCCTCGATCCGGAATCAATGTACAATCCGTATGCACCGCCCATTCCTAAATCAGTTACGTTTAGCTTGAATTTAAATTTTTAATCATTAAGCAGAAAAAAGAAGATGAAAAAAATATATGTTTTGACTTTGTTGAGTTGTCTGTTGATGCTATCTGCCTGTGATAGTTATCTGGACATAAAACCGGTGGGAAGCGTGATCCCCCAAACTGCTGAAGAGTATCGCGCTTTATTGGCGCGTGCTTATCTGAATGTACCGAAGGATCGCGGACAAGCTTGTTTCCGTTCGGACGAGATGATGGTGAATGATAATGAATACGACCGGAATTCATTCGGAGACATCGAACGTTGGAATGATGTTTCTCCGTTTCCGGGAACGAGTCAGTTTACCTGGTCCAATTTCTATAATGTACTTTTTATAGCTAACCAGTTGATCGAGAATGAAAAAGAAATTACAGAGGGCACTCCTGAAGTAGTGAACCAGTTGGTAGGGGAGGCCTATCTACTTCGTGCTTATATGCATTTTGTTTTGGTAAACTTACATGGTCAGCCATATACTAAGCCCGGAGCCTTAAGTTCAAAGTCAGTACCTTTGAAGTTGGATACGGATATTGAAAAGACATTAGGACGCAATACTGTAGAAGAAGTTTATATTTCTATTTTGTCAGATATCGAACGAGCTCGTGAACTGATAAACAAAGAAGAATGGGAAACAGTTTTTTCTTATCGGTTCAGCGTTTTGGCAGTAGATGCATTGCAGTCCCGTGTCAGCCTATATATGGGTGAGTGGCAGAAATGTCTGGAATCTGCCGAAGCAGTATTAGCAAAAAAATCTGTTCTTGTTGATATGAACGAAGCCTCCTTTGTCCTGCCTAATCATTTTGAATCAGTTGAAACCATAACGGCATTGGAGCAAGTTATGAGTTCAGTAGTCAATAACGCCGCATGGGCTCCTGCCTCTTTTCTTACTATTTATCAGGAAGGTGACAGGAGATTGGCTGCCTATTTTGCTGCTCCCGATGAAAATGGAAATCGAAAGAGTTCTAAAGGAGGGAAAAGAGATTACTCCTGTACTTTCCGTGTAGGTGAACTTTATCTCAATGCAGCCGAGGCTGCTGCGCGTCTGGACAAATTGCCGCAGGCACGTACGCGTCTTTTGGAACTGATGCAGAAACGTTACACTCCCGTAGCTTATGTTGAGAAAAAGAATGCTGTGAATACAATGGATAAAGATGCTTTGATTGGTGAAATATTGAATGAACGTGCCCGTGAACTTGCTTTTGAGGGACATCGTTGGTTTGACCTTCGTCGTACTACGCGTCCACGGATTGTGAAAGTCCTCCAAGGCGAAACCTATATACTGGAACAGGATGATCCACGCTATACGATTCCTATTCCGAAAGATGCTATTGCTGCCAATCCGGGATTAGCCAACTAATACACATGAAGATCTAAAAAAGCACACACAACCCAAGCCGCAGAGTCTATAAAAAGACTTTGCGGCTTTTTTTATTTGTAATTTATCGCTGTGCCCTAATAAATAGCTTACGTTAGTATTGATTTAGAATGAAACTTTACTTGTCAGAAAAGTAATTATCTTCTTTTAGAATGTATGAACGGAATTCAGGGGATATGAATTGAATGTTTTATATATGTGTTTGCAAATTAGATGATTATGACGCTTTGCTGCTTGTCGGTCAAAGCCTTGTTTTAACACAGTGTTAAAGCAAGGCTTTTGATGATAAAGAAGAAGTCTTTTAAGTGCAAAAGATTTATTCTTTCTATTCAAGAATGGAATACTTTAAGAATAGCATTAACATTGTTAATTGGGAATTCTTCCGAAACGAGGAGCCGTATTGTTCTATTTTATAGGATATAGGAAAAAACTAACAGATTCCTTTGTGGGTGATTGGACAAAACCGTATTTTTAGAGGCATAATACCTAATATTGATGAATTATCAGAATGTATGTGATAAAAATCAGAATAGAGAATAGAAGGAAATAGCATAAATTTGCCCAATATCGTCATTTAGTAGATAAGAAGCCATATAACACAGATATTATGCCTGACGAAATAAAGAATATAAAAACATACCGGAAAAAAGAACGCATGATTCTCTCCCGCTCCATACGGAGAAGGAGAAGATATATTGAGGTAGCTTTCGGAAATAACGATGCTGCAAGGCTATTGTTGTCAAAGGAGAAGGGTGTGCTGTTAGAAAGTGACAAGGCATACCTGCCAGCAGAAGACTTTGTTTTGGCAGAGTTCTTCGACCGTTATGTGAATCTTGCATTTATTGACTATTCCAAAGTAACAGACACTACAAATAAACCGGAGAAAGAAAAGACCATCCGCCCGGAACTGCCTGCGGGCTTTTTGGAAAAGCTGAAACAGATGCGTTACAGCGATCATACAATACGAGTATATACTACCTATATCGGAGATTTTCAACAGTATTTTGCCGGAAGCAACCTGAAAAGGATTTCGCCTGACGAAATAAATGCCTACCTGCTTTATCTGATAGACAAGAAAAATATCTCTTCCTGCCAACAGAACCAACGTATCAACGCAATCAAGTTCTATTATGAAAAGGTGTTGGGCAACGAACGTCACTGCTACAAGGTAAACCGTGCAAAACGTGAGAAGACACTGCCGGATGTATTGAGCAAGGAAGAAGTGAAAGACTTTCTAACAGTAGCTAAAGAAGATTTGCGGTTTTATTGCATGTATTCGCTGCTGTACTCGGCAGGACTTCGTATCAGCGAATTGCTGAATTTAAAACCGGGTGATATAAACATTTCCCGTTCACTGATACATGTGCGACAGGGAAAAGGGAAGAAAGACCGATATACGCTGCTATCCAAACCGTTTATCAATAAACTGGAAGAATATAGGATAACGTATCAGCCGGAAAAGTGGCTTTTTGAACGTGAAGCCGGAGTACAATTCTCTGAAAGTATCGTTTCCAAAAAACTGAAAGAGATAGCCCATGAAGCAGGAATAACAAAAAGAGTATATCCCCACTTGTTCCGCCATTCGTTCGCCACTCACTTAATAGAACAGGGTACGGACTTGAAGATAATAAAAGAGCTGCTGGGACATAACAATATTAAAACGACTGAAATGTACGTCCATATTGCAGACACTTACAAAAGCAAAATTAAAAGTCCGTTGGACGATATTTTAGAAGAAGAGATTTAATAAAATACTTAGAGAAAATAACAGCGGAACATTAAATGACCGCTGTTAGCATAACGTTATCATTATAGAATGAAAAAAAGAAGAGGACTAAAAAGATATTATAAGAAATTACACCAATGTAACGAGTGGGATTATTGGTGTGACATATTATCAGATGAATCTGATTGGTGCAATTATGCGCACCAACATTTTGATTGGGCAAGTTATGGAGATATATGCTGGAAAGAGCATAAGGAGCATTTGGATATACTGTTTAAACATTTTTCGATAATAGAACATCATCTCAAAAATGTAGAGCGTCCATTTCAAATGTTTGCCATACTTCATTTGAATGATAGCGGGCAAGATGCTCTTTATTTTCATACTCCTAATCCTTATACAGAATATCCCTATATAATTTCTCAAATGGCATATATGATAGGATGTCAATTAAAGCATCCACCATTGAAAAAATATTTGGAAATGCTGATGGAACAAGGATATACAGTACTTTCATCTGAGGAAGAAAAGTCTTGTATTGTATTTAAGAAGAATGTTGGTGAAACTCCTTATAGAAACAATAATGATAACAAGTAGATAAACAGCCCTAACGGTCAGTTATCTACATCCCATTAGCAACTTTAGAAATCAATAAATATGGAACGAATCAGTATAACATCAGATTCTCCTGGATATATTAAGGTTTTTGAAATAGGAAAAGACTTAATTGCTTTCTCGGAAATTATTGAGACAAAGTACAATCAAATAGATTTTGAATTAGCTTTTTGTTTCAGAGCATTATACACTACAAGGGGAATAAATTCCAAGGTACGGTTCTACAAAGATGAGAACTGGTTAGGAATGGATTTAATAATGTCAGAAGATGAATTTAATCCATATAAGAATAATATATCTATGCAACGAAGAATAATGGGAAAACATTTCTATCCGTTCTTTTCTGAAAATATCCGTAAGTACATCTATAAACTTCCTGTGATTAAGTCTATCGAAAAAGATTTAGTGGAAGATATGCGGTTATTCCTTGTTGAGAACTTATGGCTGCCAGCCGAAAATGGGCAATTTAAGTTGTCTGTAATAGAAACCGTACCATTTGAGCGTGCAATGGGCTTGTTCGGAAATCCCAAAGAAAAAAAGTTTACTGATAATGTTCAAGGAATAAAAGTGCAAGATTTGACTTGGATAATAGACGAAACTGAAAATGAATTGTCTGCAACATATTTGTTGATTGATAAAAAATGGCAATTACAAAAATATGAAGTAAGAATTAAATAAGTTGCTAACAAACGAATGAACTACCCTAATGGTCAGTTATTCACAAACCATTATCAGTCAGAAATTAACTAAAAATGTCATGAAATTAAGAGATGAAATAGAATGTAATATTATTAAAGCCAAACAAATTTATCCACAAGTATTGGACTTGATTGATAAATACGACAATGCTTGCAATATTGAGGATAAGGAAAAGTGTGCAGAAATTATTCAGCAGCTTTCAATACTAACAGGTAAACATATTACTGAAAATGATTTATTTGAACATTGGGAAGGTGATGGAACAGAAGAACTCGTTTTTCGATTTTGTTTATCAGAGCCTCCAACACTTGTATCACCTTTATTAGAACAGGAATTATTTGAAATCATTCAAAGAATATGTGAACCTAAATATGAACCTTATCCTGAACTCTATGAAGATATGCCATATCCTAAAGAATGGGTCAAAGAATGGTTTTGGATTCCTTTAAACTGTGTGTACTATTTTCCTTTATTAGAGAAAAATTTGAATTTACCTAAAAGTTTTAATATAAGAACTGATGCTTTTGGTGATAACGATGCTGCACCAATAGAGATACTTGAAATAATTTTAAAAGCAATGAAGTGAAAGACTGATAACAAACAGCAAACCGCCTAAAGCGGCACGCTGTCAAACATTAGCGGCCAGCTAAAAAAATGAATAAATATAAATTGCGAATATGAAATTTGAAGGAATAGATAAAAGTAAAGCTCACGCAAGAGCAATAGAATTGCTAACAGAAGATTTCTTTTGGAGTGCTTCAGATGAATTATCTCCATTTGGTTCAGATGAAGGACATACTGCCTTGTGTGAATTCCGAAAATGGCGTAAGAAAAATAAAAAAATATCTGTTGGGTATTGTATTGCTTGGGTTATAGAAAGTGTGGGAGAATTTGACGACTACGATGACTACAACGAAGAAAATCTTGTGGACGAAATCAAGATAAAAAGTCAAATAGATAATGATGAGTTTGACGACCAACAATATATTTTCATAGTTGATTCGTCTGTCATTGCTACAGCATTAGGGCAATTGGTGGATGAAGGTTTGATAGAAGCTGATTATAAATACTTTGTTCAAGTTGCAATAAATCGTTTGAGAATTTGGGCCAACTTACACGAAAGTTGGAATCATAAAAACGAATTTGTCAGACGGCTAAATGTAATAGAGAAAGTACTTGAAAAAGCATAAAACAATCAACAACCGCTAACAAGTGGATGAACTGCCCAAACGGTCAGTTATTCACAAACCATTACCAATAAACAAATAATTGAAATGTTAGATTTTAGCAATACAATGAATAATCATCACTTCGCTTTGAATGATGTTGAATTGAGAATATTACAACCCGTCTTTTTGCAGTTTCATGTAAAGACAGGATTGAGTATTGATGAATATGGAGATACAAGATTGATACCTCAAAATCTTGAATTACTTATTAATTTGGCAAATGATTATATAAAGACGTCGGAGAAACAATCAATGAAAATTATAATAGAGTTTGTTAAGAATTTGCGTCCTATGATAATAGATAAAAACACAATTTGGGTAAGTGGAGATTGAAATATTGGTAACAAGCGAATGAACTGCCCTAACGGTCAGTTATTCACAAACCCATTATCAGAAATCAGAAATAAGTTAAGAATATGAATGTAATTGAACTAATAAGAATGATAAAAGACAGACCTGCAATGTATATAGGCAGACATAGCATATTCTGTTTGAGAGCCTTTATAGACGGTTGGCACTTTCGCAATATAGATGAAGATGTTCAAATGAAAATATTGAGTGACTTTAGTTTATGGATAGATGATTCGTTCTTTAATAGCAGTGGACGTACTTGTAGTTGGTGTGAATTTTTATATTTTATGTCTGCCAACGATGAAAACAAGGCTTTAGATAAGTTCTTTATCTTATTTGAGCAATTCTTAACTGAAAAGGCTGATAACAATCATCTAAACAGCTAAACGCAGTTAGCTGAAACACATTATCATTCATTAAATCTTAAATAATTATGAATTTGAAATGGAATGTAGATAAAATTGTTTCTCAAAAGGAAAATACAATTTATGCTTATATTGAAAATCTTTGTGAGTATAAAGGTATTGAGTATTATTATGAGGCGAAATTGCTAGAAAACTCATTTCCTCAAGAACTAATAGATTTATGCAAAGACTTCTATGAATGTGTTGATTCTTTTAGTATGGTGATTGCAGATGAAATAGAAGATGAAATAAGAAAATATCAATTGAGATTAAAATATAATAATACCCAAATATTTAGACTTGAAATAAAAGGTGATTATGTGACTTTTTTCACTAAATATCCAACCGTAAACGGCTTCTTGGATGACTATCCAGAATAAAAAGAATGATAACAAGCACCTGTGTCACCCAACGGCGGCAAGCTGCATCCCATTAGCAACCCAAAATAAATGGAAATGATTGAAGAAACTTTAAGAACTGAATTTGAAGCATTGAAAAATGACTTTGAAATCATAAGACAACAAATAGAAAGCGATGTTGTCAGGACTGAGTTGTATAAGGGCGAGTTTTATGAGCTTACCCCATATTCCTATCAGCGTAATGGTTTCAGACAAGGAAAACCTGTAAAGCGTCCTGATACAGTAAAAAGCACCAAAAATCTTTGTATCTACGGGTTTAATAATCAAAATCAAATAGTCGAAGTTAAGGTTGGTTGTTCAATTGAAAATCAGTTTTATCACACTTTCCTATATTATACAGACAATCTTGTGAAAAGTATTCTATATAATAATGGTAAACGTTTGATAAATGTACGCCATTACTTTTTCGAGGGCGGAAAGTTGAAACGGTTACAGTCATGTGGTAGTCGTGGTAGCCGTGAAGAGAATTACATCTATAATGAAAATGCCTTGACACATATTGAAATTAAACAATATGATATTGATGGTAAAAGTGGTAGTGATTTAGTTCACATATTCCAATATCAAGACGATGGGACTTTAGAAACTATTACCAAATCATTTCCAAATGGATATTCTGAAATAATCTATAAAACGAAAAGAGGTTGCTAACAAGCGGATTAATCTCCCCTAAAAGGTCGATTATCCGCCGGACATTATTGATAACGAATTATAAAACAATGATAAACTCACAAGGGTTAATCCCTAAAGATAAATTTGATATTGATGCTGTCAAGCGTTTGTCGTTAGCTACCCCTGAACAAGTTTCGGCTGCGGCAATTCCTATTCTGGAATGGATTGCTGACATGAATTGGCCTGTAGCATTAAAGATAATTCATGTCTTGCCTAAGTTTCATAAAGAACTGATAGCAAGTATTGAACAAATATTGGCAAATCCAAAAAATGACATCATCTGGAAATATTGGATTATTAGCCAACTTTTAATTCAATTTCCAAAAGAAAGTCTAATGACGTTACACCCTATTATTCAGGAATATGCAGAACTTATCCCAAACAATGAAGATGAAGAAAATTTGAAGAAAGTATCTTTAGACTTCTTGGCTTGGTATAACAAAAGAGAATAAACTTTCATCAATAACAAACAGATAAATCGCCCTAATGGTCGATTATCCGCCTAACATTATCAACGAAGCAAGAAATATAAAAAATATGACTAAAAAATTGAAGCGACATAAAGGACTGATAAAAATAGCCATTATAATGGTTCCTGTGTTGTTCGGATGGCTATATCGGGAACTTCGTCCGACAGTCATTTTTCATACCCCACAAGAAAGGAAATACTTAGGGAAGGTACTATGTACGGTAAGTGAAGATTTGGATAAATTATATATAGAAAGTCATGTTGTCCGATATAGATTACCGTACATTTGGAATTGGAAAGAAGATGACGAGGCGGCTTTTTTCATCAGAAATTATGCTGACATAATTCAAAAAACAGATTTGGATTTTTGGAAATTGGATGTGTATTTGGATGAAAATAATTTTTATCTGAACCACATGAAAACAGAATACTGTTGCGGTTTACGTCATATATTACAATCAAAAACAAATAAATAAGTTGATAACAAGCAGCTGTACCGCCTAACGGCGGCAAGCCGCAACCCATTATCTGTAATAAAAAAGAATATGAAATTAGCAGAAGCAATGAATACTTATAATCCTGCTTTATCTGAAATAAAGAGAAGAGGATATAATATAAAAATCAGACTGGATGAAAGCCAAAATGAAATAGAACGTTGGATTGCTCAAAAACATGATTTAGAAATAATTGGCTTCAATCCCTTATCATTATTAGGCTTGATTATTATTGCAGAACAATATGGTAATGACTGGAATAAGGTACACACCGAAGATTGGTATGACAAAATATTAGAAAATGATGAAATATAACAGATAACAAGCGAATGAACCGCCCTAACGGTCAGTTATTCACAACCCATTAGTTGCAATTAAAAAATGAAGAAAAAATGAATGTAATACCGGAAAAAGAATATTCGTTCTCAAATGCGCTCTTTTGGGACGTAATATTACATCATCATATACAAGCATTTGATAAAGCAAGAAATGAAAATTTTGGTGAAGTGTGGGATGAAAAACTTGCACCTGCATCATTAGACAAAAAGGAATTTATGGAATATTGGAGTAAGCTATCTCAAATGGATTTAGAAACATCAGAAAATCAAGGTGAGATAGAAAATCCGAATATCCTAATACTTCCTATCGGAAATGATATTACATTAACAATAGAATATCATCCATGTTGTACATACTATTTTTTGAATGATGTTCTGATTGGCGAGGTTAGCGGCAATTATCACTTAAAATATCTCACATATCCAGAACTAATGCGGATTACAAAGTTAAAGTATGGAGATATACTATTTCATCTACTTTTGCCTTTGTCTGCAATCAGAGAACAGGAAAAAGACATAGCACTTAATGAGATTGTCCAAAGATTGCAGCAGGTTCCATTATTTCAAGAACATTCCGGGTATATTAGCAAATGTGTCTTGAATGGGTTGTTAATACCCAACTCTGATATACAAGATATTCCCGAAATTGGAACTATATGTACAAGTAATCATTCTTATAGGAATGCTTTGAAATACGATGATGATAAACAGGAAATTAAAGAATTAAATATACTTTTGTCAAAATTGTAAATATACAACTAACAAGCACCTGTGCCACCTAAACAGTGGCAAGCTGCATCCCATTATTGACGATGAAAAAAGAATGTGAAAATATATTCGGAAACAAATCTAAGTTCGCAATAGAAGTAAAGCTATGGCAACTTAATGAAAGTCCTATATTCATAAACTATTGTTTATGGATAAGCAACAATATGGTCGGAAATATTGAACAATCTGCTGTGTTGTCAGCAGAATTGGATCGTATCTTCAATGTAACTGAACAAAAAGGACAACGCCATATTTCCTCTGATAGTTTGTTGGCAAATGCGTTCACAGACAAATTAATTGAAAATATCTGGCTTAACGAATGTGATTTCACGCAAAATCCAACATTTGCTAATCTTGACATACTTTCGCAGCATGGAGAGTGCTTTGAAGGTTATTTTGTGTTTCTTGTAGAACAACAAAGTCATGAATGGCTACTAACAAAAGATAACATAGATAATCGGTATTATAACATCAAGTTGCCCGCAGGAATGATATATTCATATTTTGAAGAATTTTCAAAATGGATTAGAGATTCAACAATCTTGGCATTACGAACTGATAAAGCGTCAATAACAAACAGATAAATCGCCCTTAAATGGCAATTATCTGCCAAACATTATCGACCTGAAAAGAACAAGAAATGAAACCAAGAGATATATTTATTAAAGCCT
>OGEI01000168.1_pt1 | contig 54972 bp, 50 predicted proteins | sample 1570631 | NCBI WGS metagenome assembly OGEI01 (sample SAMEA2582139, study PRJEB24529) | metagenome | biome: Human gut stool | place: China | collected 2011
ACATCTTCTAAATTTCTTTAGAAAATGTCCTCTAAGTAATACAATCTTTAATTTTTCAGACTAAGCAATCTGTACTAACCTGTACTAATCTTTTTTTGACTATGCCAAAAATTGGTCAAATCTTGGTCAAAACCCCTTGACCAACTATATATTTTAGTACATCCAAGCTCTGAAACCCTTGATTTTCCTGCATTCCTACTTATCAATAGACTTCATTGTTGGAATTTCACATCAATTTAATTTACATTGACGCTTTTTCCTTTAATAAAGCCTTTTTCGGTGTTCCAACATTATTATAATAACATATTTATGCTGATTACACCACTCGAATTTGTCGTACTCTTGTCGTATGGCACACATTTTGTCATACTCTCGTCAGTCCATGCCGGACTCTTTCCTAAAATACATCTAAATTGTGTGCTAAATTTTGAATTGCTTCCTGCTTTTTAGTATCGGTAACTTCCGCATAAATATCCATGGTTGTTTCGATATTTGCGTGTCCCATAATAGACTGAATTACCTTTAAGTTTGTTTCATTTTCGCAAAACCTTGAACAAAAGGTATGTCGCAAATGATGACATGAAAAATGTGGTATTATCACAGGCTCTCTGTGCTGTTTTGCAGCTTTTACCACTTCTTCTGCATTGTGTGCTTCATATATACGCTTGATTGCTCTGTTTACAGCTTGCGGATTATGGATATTGCCAAAACGATTCATAAAGATAAATCCTTTCATCCCATCAATCACTGTTTCATTAAATCCATGTTCCTTCTGGTCATCCAATTCCATCTGGAGTGCATCATAAACCGTATCCATCATCGGAATCGTGCGTATACCAGCTTCTGTCTTTGGAAGAGATACAGCAAATGAACATATCGGATGTTCTTTGAACTCTCTACTGTAATAAACCACGCTATGATTGATACTGATCGTCCTTTTTTCTAAATCAATGTCTTCCCATCGGATACCGATTGCTTCTCCTATTCGACAACCTGTTCCAAGCAGAAACTTAAAAAATGATGCCCAGTGGTAAAATGTAGGACTTTCATCAATATAGCGCATAAAGGCTCTCTGTTGTTCCACTGTCAAAGCGTGTCTCACACCATGATTTTTCCCTGGTTGCTTTTTAATCTGTGCCATTACTCCATCGCTTGGATTAACACGAATGATGTTATCACGCACAGCAAGCTGAAATGTCGGGTGTAAAACAGTATGAATTGTTTCTAGCGTATTTATCTGCATTTTCTTCTCTTTCAACAAATGCTGATAGAACTGCAATACATCAGAATACTTCACAGCGGCAATTTTCTTCTTGCCAAATCCACCTCGTATAAAGCGATCATACATATATTTATAGTTCCGCATTGTTGTTTCCCTCAACTCTGCCTTTGTCGATATATATCTGTCAAAAACAAAATTGATTGTAGATGTTCCGGCTGCATACGCATCCAACCCATCAAGCTGATCTTTCATCAGTTTAACTTCCCTCTCCCGCAATTCCATGATGTCCTTAGAATAGATGCTCCGGCGCTTTCCTTCCGGATCAACATAAGTATATACATACTTACCATCGCAACTGCGTTGAGTTTCGCCTTTTCTTAATACTCTCCCTTTGTTATCCTTTCTTGATTTCGCCATCTCGTCTCCTCTCTCAAGGAAAGAGATTTTGTACTAGCTACTCAGCCGGTTTATCCATTGCATACTGCATATCAATCCCTCTTTGTAGCACCTGTGTTATGGTCATGTCATGTTTGGACGCATATCCTTTCAGTCTTGCAGCTTCTTCCTCCGTCAGTTTTAATCCGATAAGAGTTTTTTTAGGATTATCCGACTTCGGTCTACCTGTTCTAGCCACAATATACACCTCCATCCATTTCATAATCATTATACTTTCTGTTTAACCAAAAGTCAAGTGAATTTTGGTTAAACCAAAATCTTTTTCCTTGTCTGCAAAATTTATTTCACCCGAAATGACTCAAGATATTTGTCAAACACATCAAGGTCTACTAACACCATTCTGTCTATCTTCAGAATTGCTCCCGCATCTTTGGCAAGAGTCTGAAATTTATTCATACCCATGCTGTACATTTCTGCCCCTTCCTTATATCTGACCAGTCTTTTCTTATTTATTGTCTTTGGCTTCCTCTGCATTACACAAATCCTCCTTAAATTTAACACGCATTTTATCTGCCAATGACAACCCACAATTCTCTTGCTGGCTCTCATAGGCAGATAAAAATGCAATACAGGTGACAGATCATTACTCTGCCCACATCGGTCTTGCACCGTCATTCAAATTGACCGGACTGCAAATTTCCTTACAATCCGGAAGTATCATTATCACGGATATGCTTCATCGCCCTGTGTTACTGCCACACATTTTGTCAGATCTTCTCGCTCCATACCTTTGCTTCAATGTAATGTTTCAACATTTCCTCACATTCACTCCTATCAAAGAGCAGGTACATCTTGGCGAATCTACCTAGTGGCTCCACATATCCTCACGTCCTGTATGCAAAAAATATTCAGTTGTCAAGGTACAGGGTGCATACGCAGCAATCAGCGAATGGAAAGGGACAATGCTAACCGCCTGTTATGCAACTTCAAAAGCCAATATCTTTGTGATCAGCTTTGTTTCTAATCTGCGACGCAGAGTTTCATCAATGCAGTAATGCACCTGTCCGCTTTCGTCATATAACTTTCTGGTAGACAATTTGATTATGTATCCCTCATAGTGTTTTAACACTGTATTGATGGCACTTACATCGCCCTCTGATGCTGCCTTTATAATATGGAAAGGCAACAAATTTTCCTCATTTCTGCTTTTATACATCTTTTTCATCTGCTATTCCTTCCATGATCTTCTTCAAAATTTCAAGTGAGCGTGTCCTGTGTTCATGAATGGTACTGCGAACCAGATTCATTTCTCTTGCAATATCCGCATCGCTCATTTCCATAAAATATGAAAGTAAAATAACATTCCTTTTTCTTTCTGTAAGTTCCTTCAAAGCTTCAGCAATCAGGGAATTTTTTACTTCAATGTCATAGCCATGCACTTCAAAATGATGATATTCTGTTCCATACTCATCCATAGTAAATAATTTGCTCAACTCCTTTTCCGACAGTTCAGAGAATGTAACTTCGTGTTTCCTGCGATAGTCCATGTGTTTGTAATAATTTACAGCTTCGCCTTTTAATGCCATCTGGCATAACCGGTCAAACTGGTGCCGGATAGTCATTTCATCCTTAGAAGAAGGTTGCCCCATACGAGTTCACCTCCTCCCGTTCCGAATGCCAAGGCTTTTGCCCTTTTTCCCTTCCGATGTATCTCCCAAATGAAACTGGGAAGATGTTCGGGTGGATTGAAAAATTTTTAGGAAAATTTTTCTGTATATAAAAAACGCCCTTATGGGCATATACCCACAGGACACCGTTTATAGCTGATATTAAATTTTCTCCACATTCTACGAGTGTATATAATACACTTTCAATTGTAGAATTTGCCGCATTACTTAAAATGCGACCTATTTAGCTGTCCTTCCACGCAATGGGCAGGATAATATTTCCCAAATACAAAAATATCCTTTCAACGGTTCAGAATCCATAACTCTCCCAAACACATTCAAAGGATAAAAACATGAGAAAAAACCTTTGAATACTGCGTTTTTTTATATGCAATATCCAAAGTTACTTATTTTATTCAAGTGCATTATACCCCTCTGATATAGTGCGTTATTAGTTCATTTTCTTTTTAAATGGTGAACTATACACTATATACGGAGGTGCATGACATGGCTAAATCTAAGAAAATTGATAAAGACATGGGTTTTCGCCTGAAGAAAGCCAGATTAGACCAAAAGCTGACTTATGATGAATTATCCGAAAAATCCGGTGTTTCATCAAGATATATCAAAGAGATCGAAAATCATGGTAATGTTCCAAGCCTTGAAAAACTCGGTCAGCTCATTCGAGCTTTACACATCTCTGCTGATCCGTTCTTTTATCCGGCAGCTCCAACTGATAATCTGGATTACCAAAGACTGTTGGTTTATCTTTCAGAATGTACAAACGATCAGATAACCACCATTCTTGCCCTAGTAGAAGCCTATCTTCGTACATATAAAACCCATGAAACAGAATAGCAGAAAAATTTTGATTTTCTCTTGATTATTTCTATATTATTCTGGATAAAAACAGGGCGGTCAGCTCTCCATAGCCTTCCACCCTGTCATCTTATCTTTTCATAGAAGAAACTATTGATTATATTGGTAACTCACAATCTTTTAGCCAAAATCGCAGCTCCATAACAGTCACAGCAATTTTATATTTTACTTCGATTTCAACTTTTTCTGGCGGATTGGCTAAAAGCCTGTCAATATCCTGTTCCTCAACATCAGCCATACATTGTCCATACACAAAAATCCATGCTATCAAAGCAACCGTTGATAAAGCAATAGATTACATCTGCAATCCCGACAAAACAGATGAGCAAATCTATGTTTCATCTTATGCGTGTTCGCCAGAAACAGCAGCGATTGACTTTAAGTACACCCTTGACCATTGCAGAGAGAACAGTCCCAACAAAGCCTATCATCTGATACAGGCTTTTGCTCCGGGAGAAGTCAGTTATGAGGAAGCTCACCGCATTGGAAAAGAACTTGCTGGCAAGGTTTTAGAAGGGAAATATTCGTATGTTCTCACCACACACATTGATAAAGGACATATTCATAATCACATGCTTCCTCGTTATGAGTCCAAGCATTCCCTTTTTTACAATATTTATGAAATACTCTTCCTTTTATATTCCGTTGCCATAATCTGCATAATAGATTCCAAATTATTTTCTGTTGCTTGATAATTTGTATCACTATACTTTTGAAACGATTCACTTATCGACATTTCATTTACTATTTTTTTATCCTTTTCATTTCCTATTTCATTCGGATAACCCTCCAGCCAATAAAGTGTGCTTCCGTCCGGATATATTATCATTCCAGCGCTTTTTACTGGCGGCGATAAAGCTTGTATTTCTTTCTGAGATTCAGAACTGCAAAATTCTTCAATTTTACTCAGCACGCTCTTCTTCAAAGCTGGATTACTCTCCATTTTTGATAATGTTTCCGGGGAAATTATGACATGATTTGTACCTCTCATATCATATTCATCAAGCAACTGCTGACAACTTACTATGCTACCCACATTTAATGTTACATTATAGCTATTACCAATTTCTCTTGCTAATTCTCCACCTGTGATTTTTTCAAACACTTCCCTAAAGTCATTTCCTGTATTTCTTACCACATTAACATTTTCCTGCATTGTAATACTACTTAATATTCCAAGTGCCTGTATATCCATGATTTTTTCAACCTTTCTGCAATTCCTCCTGCCGGACTATCAATCTTTCCCTGCTGCTTTAAATGTGCCGACAATGCCAACATTTCTACATAAGAAGCATTTGATGGATCTACCTCATCAGGATCAATCTTGATTTCCTTTTCCGAACCATCTGTTCCTTTTACCTTTGCAACCATATGATTGCCGCCAGCCTCTTCATCATAATAAATCCCTATAGATTCTCCTGTTTGGACATGAATGGTTGATAATATTGCACCGCCTCCCTGCAATTCAAAGGTCTTGTTACATGCCGCTATATTATCAACATTTACAGTTTTTTCTATCTCCTCTGCAAAATTCTTTCCTGCTGTATTCCTTTCCATCCGTCTTGTTTCATATCCTACTGTATAACCTGTTGTGCCAATTCCACCAATAGCCATTTTAATATTCCTCCTGTCAAGCTATTTTCTATCTTCTACAATTCCTCTGTCAGTCAGAATTGCCTATGCTTTCTCGTTATGAGTCCAAACATTCTCTTTTTACATTATTTATAAATACTTTTCTTTTTATATTCCATTGCCATAACTCCTTGTACTTCTATTTTTTTAATCATCTCCTGCATATCGTTTTGCAATAAGGATTTTATATCGCTCGCATTCATTATCCTTACTTTTTCAGTATTCTTTGACCTCTCCGAAATCGCCTTCTCTCCACCTACATCTGGCTCTAATGTGGCAACTATCTCACCATTATCATCAAAAACCAGTGTACATTTTTTTACAGGCGGATTAAGTGTCTGCATCGTTAGTTTGAATTTATCGCTGCTATAATCTGCAAGCATATCATAAACTTTTTGTCTTAATGCTGTATCTGTATTCATTTTATATAGCACATCACTTGGAATATAACACTCAAAATAGCCATTTGCAGCTCCCACATCAATATGAAATTTATTATATATATCTTCTTTTACACAGTTTATCTGCTGTTCTCTAAGAGTTCCGTAAAAATCCTTTTCTACATTTATATCACCTTCAATAGTATTCACATTTTGTTTTTGCTCAATTGCTGTTATATTACTCAGCATTCCAAGTGCCTGTATATCCATACTTTTAAACCTCCTCGTTTAAAGCTTTTGACTTTCTATCACGCTCTTACTAAATGTACTTATTGTGTCCTCGTAGGCTGACACACCCATCGGCTGAAAAGCTGATATATTTGTTCTATCCTGCCCACTTTGCACACTCTCAATAAGAAAGCCTTGTAATCTCTGCTGACTAACCAACTGACTGTTTAAATAATTTGCCCATGCTAGTTCTTTTTGTGCTCTCGCCTTTTCCTGTGCCTCCTTTATTTGTTCTGCTATAATTTCTTCAAATTCTTCATGGCGTTTCTCCCACCATGATTCTTCATCATCTGATAAGTCATCCGAGTTACTGTCACTTTTTACGGGTATACCTTCACCATAGCATTCTTCCGGCGAAGCACCAATGACTTGAAAACCAATCATTTTCGATCCCATTATGCCATTTGTGGAATACATCTTTCTTACCATATTCATGACAGTATTTTCCCATTCTGGATCACTTTTCATCTTTTCAAATGCTTCATCTGTAATAATCAGTGAACCTCCAACACATGTGGAACGATACCATCCGCTCACAGGCATCTGAGACATTTCATTCATAACCCATTGCTTATATTCGTCCATTGTCATTTCCTCTTTGGTCTTATTGGAAATAGAACTATCATATGTAAAGCCACTATAATTTGGTGGCTGCGAAATAACCATATCCCCCGCCCATGCAGAGGTAGTTGATGTTGTGCTCTGTCTTTCCTCTGCCTTTTGTACTTCACTTGCAAAATTGCCTTCCCCTGTTGTTTTCATACTGCTGTTCATATAAGCGTAGGCAGTTGCGCCAATACCATTTACACCACTAATACTCATTTTCTGTTCTCCTTTCTTGTAACAATATTGTTACACTAAACTCATTTTTCTTTACCTTAATATCTAAATCTCCCATGTACTTCTCTACTTCTCTCTTTACATTGGATAATCCTATTCCATGTAAGGAAATATCTTTTTCTTTATCGGAAACTGGAAGATTTGTATTGCTATCAAACTTGATTTCCCCGTCAAAAGAATTTCTTACTTCTATCAGAAAAAATTTTCTTTTTTGTTTTCCAGACAGCGTAATATATCTTTCCCCCGTATTCATTTTTTCACAGGCTTCAAGTGCATTTTGCAACAAATTGTTGACGATAATTCCAATATCATACGCATCATATCTGTCTGATACCGGATAAGAGAACTCTGATTGAAATTGTACTCCCTGTTTGCTTGCTGCTTTCTGCTTATCATTTACAATCACATCCGTAACAGCATTGCCTGTCTGAATAGTTATCTCAAACACATTCATACTCTCATCCATTTTTGACAGATATTGTTGCATATCCTCATAATTGCCACTCTCCATAAGTCCCTTGATATTCGTCAAATGATTTCTCATTTCATGCTTCATCTGCCGTATTCCGTTATAAAACTGCTCTACTTCCTCCATTCGCTCCTGTATTGAATGAACCTGTTGTTCTTCAATAAAATGCTTTTTCTTTTCTTCCTGAAGTTTTTCCATCTCCTGATAGGACACTATTGTGATTAAAATTCCTGCATAGAATAAAATTGCAATTACTGGCACTATTCCCAGAAATATTGGATATTGTTCATAAAGTTGAAAAATCAAATCATCTTTCACCACTATCCAAAGCCGGACAATAATATTTCCAAATAAAATTGCTACTATCGGTGTCAAAATCAGATAGCACAATTCCCTTATTTGCAGTTCTATCTTTTGTTTTCCTAATCGGTGTCCAACAACAAAAAGCATAATTAAAAACAAGAAGATTCTAAATGCAGCAATAAAAATGTAATTCAATGATGCATTACGAAAAATATCCTCTACTAATGTTTTTTCCTGCACCCAATATCTGCTTGTAAAGAAATCTATACTTTCCACAATCAGCATACTTAAATTTCTAATGCAGAAAAATATAATCCCCATAAAAAATGTAAAATTTCTATTCATGCCTAAATAGCCAGAAGATGCCGTCAATAAAATTATTACAATCATCAAACCTAACCACCCATAAGCAGGAACAAAGTTTCCAATAAGGGATATGGCTATATAACTTCCAAAAACTATTAGTATCTTTTTTAATTTACTTCCCTGTCGTTCTTTCTTTTCTGTCATAAATGGATAGAAAAAAGCTGTCAGACAGACTGCATATAAAAAAGTTTCAATTCCGCCTATTATATTTTGGAACAACACAAACTCTGTTTCACTCATCCGCTGTCCTCCTACTGCATATACCGGAGATATGCTTTTACAAAGTCCGAATATTTATATTTTGAAATCAGCAGCTTATCTCCATTGACAAGCGTTACTTCTGTCTTGTTGTACTCATCTATGCAGGCAAGATTGACTAAATATCCCTTATGAATACGGAAAAACTGTCCCTGCAATTCTTCTTCCAAATCTCCGAGCTTTGCATAATATTCCAGTTCTTCCTCATTCATATGAACTACAACTTTATGGCTCTGGCTTTCCAGATAGTAAATATGATCTAACGGTATAGCCTTGCTCGTATTGGCATATTGGATAACCAGCGTTTTCTTCTGCTGCTCCGCTTCTGATATAATCTGTTCGGCTGCCCGCCGGAAAACTTGGGCAAATCTCTGTTCATCAATAGGCTTTAACAGGTATTGAAATGCTCCTACCTCAAAAGCATCATAGACATATTTTTCATAGCCTGTAACAAATATAATAATTGGCTGCTTTGTAAGCTCCGTTGCCCTGATCTGTTTTGCCATGCTCATACCGTCCATACCGGACGCAACGCTTTTCATTTCAATATCCAGAAACAGCAAATCATGCTCCTTTTGATCTGACAGGTATTCATCAGTGGAAGCATACTCTGTGATTTCACATTCTATGTTCTGTTTCCTGACAAGTGATGAAAGATAGGTTCGTATGTTCTTTTCATCATCACATATTGCAATTCTTATCATGTTCCACCTCTTTTTTCTTTTCGATTATTATATCGGAAATTATATAAAAATTTCTGAAGCCGATAGCGCAAATGGACAGTTTAATAGCGCAAGTGGACAAAAAATAGCTAAAGTAATTCTATCAGCCCAAGATATGTGTTCCAATCAGATTGCCTAAGCAATCGGAACACCGACACACCCTTTTGGAGTGTCGAAAACACACATAGCAAGCACTGCCAGTGTCATGACACAGGCGAAATCCCCCACACTTTCCTATCGTCTGTGTGGTCGAATTTCCATAGGGAAGTATCCCTAACCCTCTCTCGATTTTTCTTCGGTTATTCTTCATTTTACCGTCGAAATGCATTGACCTTTCCTGCCGTTTTTGCTACAATTTGCTATGGGTAATTACACCCAAAATTGAATAAAACATGAAACAGACTGTTGTAAAAATCGAACATTTTACAGCAGTTTTTTTGTACCCAAATTTAGAAAGGACGTGGCACAATGGCAAACCGAAACCGCACCCATCCGGTGCAATTTTATCTCAGCGATGATGAGCAGTACATCCTCAACACCAAATTCAAAGCATCCGGCATGAAGAGTATGTCTGCGTTCCTGCGCAAGCTGATCTTATATGGATATGTGTATGATGTTGATTACAGTTACCTGCGAAATTATAATACGGAGTTGGGACGTATCAGCTCCAATTTAAACCAGATCGCAAAGAGGGTAAACAGCACCGGGAACATTTATCAAGAGGATATAAACGAAGTAAAGGAGTTGATGAATAAAGTATGGCGTACACAAAAATCCATGCTATCAAAGCAACCGTTGATAAAGCGATAGACTACATCTGCAACCCCGAAAAGACCGATGAAAAAATGTTCGTTTCCTCTTATGCCTGTTCTCCGGAAACCGCAGCTTATGACTTCAAATATACCCTCGACCACTGCCGGGAAAACAGTCCCAACAAAGCCTATCATCTGATACAGGCTTTTGCTCCGGGAGAGGTCGGTTTTGAAGAAGCGCACCACATTGGAAAGGAGCTTGCAGATAAACTTTTAGAGGGAAAATATTCGTATGTTGTTACCACCCATATTGACAAAGAACACGTTCATAATCACATAATTTTTTGTGCCGCTGACAACATCGAACACAACAAATATCACGACTGCAAACAGTCCTATTACCACATCCGTAAACTGAGTGATGAACTGTGCAAGGAACACAATCTTTCCGTCATCATTCCGGGTGCCCAGCGTGGCAGAAAATACGAAGAATGGCAATCCGACCAGAATGGTTCTGCGTGGAAAACGCAGATCAGAAAGGACATCAATTTCTGCATCAAGTCGGCTTCCACTTACGAAGAATTTCTGCTTCTGATGAGAGCCAAAGGGTATGAAATCAAAGGGGAAACTTTTGAAGAAGGAGCTGCCAAATACATCTCATTCCGCCCTCTGGATAAAGAGCGTTTTGTGCGTGGCAGTACAAGGTCTTTGGGTAAGGAATACACAAAAGAACGTATCAAGGAACGCATCGAAAGGAAACGGGAGCGAAAGGCAGCAATCCCCAAAAGGGACTACTCTGCCCGCAGGCTCATTGACACCTCGGACGAGAAATTTAGAAGCAGTCCGGGACTGCAAAGGTGGGCTGCCATTGAGAATTTAAAAATCGCCGCACAGAGCTATAATGAAGTCGGCTCCCTTGCAGAACTGGAACACAAAATTGCGGTGAAAACCGAAGCCGGAAAGTCTGCAAAGCAGAGCGTGGTGGAACTGGAACACCGCATCAAAGACCTTGCAGAAATCATCAAATATGCACAGCAGTACAAAGACAACCGCTCCTATCATATCGGCTACAAAAAAGCCAAGAACCCGGACGCATATTTCCGCAGATACGAAAGCCAAATTATCCTTTATGGTGGCGCAAGACGCATGCTTGAACAAGCTGGCATAAACTTAAAGGGCTTGAATGTCGATAAGCTAAAAGCAGAGTATCAGGAACTGATGAAGCAGAAAAGCGAGCTGACTTCCACCTACAAGAAATGTGAAAAAGAGGTTCAATCATTAAACCGAAAACTGGAAAATCTGAATCAATACCTCGGTCAGACGCAGCCCGATCCGGTGCAGGCACAACAGACAAAAAACAGAAATCACAGCTTATAAAAATGGGGGAGAATCCTATCCCATAGATAGCACTCTCCCCTCTGAATCAATTTTGTTCTTCATCTAACCATTCTTTTAATTTTTTCTGTAACAGTTTCTTATCCGGCAAATATAATTTATACTCTTTTGCATAAATATTAGCATTTTCCGGAAGTGTCAAATCTACCAGAGCCTCATCACTTTGCTTGCAGAGTAAAATACCTATTGTTGGATTTTCTCCCTCAATTTTTTCATAGCGATCATAATAATTTACATACATCTGCATCTGTCCTAAATCCTGATGTGTAAGCTCATCAATCTTAAAATCAATCAAAACATAACACCTTACCCCATGATTTTTCTCAATCAATTTTATATGTCAAAAATTTGCCAAATTAAAAAAGCAGGTAGCCAGCCATTGCAACTGACTACCCACTCGATACCGCTATTCTTCTACCGCTTCTAATGAATTTTCCGCAAATTCCTTATCTGTCATGCCATCCAACTTTCTCAACACCTGCCTAGAAAGATCTTCCATATCGCTGTCCTTTATGTACGGCATTATCCGTCTGATTTCTTCCATCATCTTCATTCTGTTCTGTGTCTCAAAAACACACATGAAATTGATTTCTTCTACTGTGAATTTATTCATCAACCTACATCTCCCTATGCGAATTTTTTGATTTTTCCTGTTCCTTCGTATCCTTATTGTTTCCCTGTGTTGCTTCCTTCTGCTTGGCTGCCAGTCGCTCCTTTAAGGAAGAACGTGCCTGTGGCTTTTCCTGCTGTTCTTTCTTTTCTTCCTCACGATTGAATTTTTCCACGCCATTGTTGAGTCTCTCATCAATCATGTTATAATTCTGTTCCTCCAGTTCCTCGATCTTAGCAAGCGGCTTGTATTCTGCCAATTTCACAAGCAGTTCCTTTGCCTGTCTCTCACTGTCCTCGTCTATCCCCTCGTCAATAGATGCCTGTAAGAAAATACTTAGAGGTTTCACATTTCCAGTTCTTATATCATCAGCAATCATTTGTATCTGTGATTCTCTGTCTGATACCGAATCTCTATATCCATATGTATCAATCTCATAAGATAACTGGTCAAGTTCTGCCGCAAGTGTCTGTATCTTCTGCTCTTTTGTCTCCATATCAATCACATCTTTCTCCGGATATGCCGCAATCAGCTTTTTAATTGCGTCCTGCACCTTTGGTGTATCACGAAGCTCCGGTGTATAATTCAGGAAATCCACATCAATTCTCTTGCCGCTTACAATGTCTGCCTGCTCATCTTCCCATTCTTCAGTCCCCTCGATGTGCATATTTACACCAATAGAAGGAATCCCATGCATACGGGAAGGATCAATGGCATTGTAAAGTTTCATAGCTTCCTCTATCGTTTCAATGCCCTCATGGTATTCACCCATATTATGAAATTCCCCACACTCCGCAACGGTAAATGTGATATGGACTGTCTCTGGTTCAATTACAGGCTCTTTTTCCAGTTCAGAAAGCACTTTTTCTTCTGATACAAGTGCGTTTTGTTCCTGCACCAATTCTCTCCCCTGCGTGACAAGCTGATTGTTGATCTGCTCCTGCTGTGCCTTCTCCTGCAGGTAAGTTTCCACCTCCGGAAGATAAGTCTCCAATGTTCCGGTTCTGCTCTCTGTAATCGGGTTAATATCCACCTGAATACCAGCGATATAAATGCTGTCCTCATGTAGCATATTGAAAAGGTCATCTTCTCTGGTTGAGCCTGTGTATTCCACAACTACATCCAAATCCGAATTTTCCTGCTCAATACCTCTGCATCGGCTTCCGGATACCACCACATCAACAATCTGTGCATCCAGTCCATACTCGTCTATCTGCGACTGTACATAGGCATATACCGTTTTTTCTATATCGTCCGCACTCTGTCCGTCCAGACTATGAAACAGTTCTTCCGTCTTTGCCCGGAAATCTGCAACCACATCCGGATTGTTCTCTCTAAATTCTGCCTGCTTTGCTTCTAAATCTGCCTGTTCCACTTCCTCGGCTTTCTCCGAAAGTTCCACAAAATCAACAATCTCTGCTTCGGAACCTGCATACACTTCACCCTGCAAATATTCGTCACGATAATACTGCTCTGTGACTGATGAAAAGCGTGGTTCTTTCAGATCTGCAATTACCATATCCATTGCTCTTTGAATCGTAATATCCGGATTGTCATAAACACCGCCATCTAGCAAGTGATACTGTTCATTCAGAATGGAGTAATCGTATCCTTCATCACATTCATGCATAAGGATATAACGGTCTGCGATATGTACCGCAAGCTCTGTCTGTATTTCGTTCTCCTTGCCTTCCAATGTCAGCATAAATTTCGGCAGTTCCGTAAATCCAAAAGAATCAACAAAGTGTGCGCTGTTCTCGCCATCCTCATGCAATACTACAATGTCGCTGACTGAAAGCGAATGAGCCTTATAATCTGCCGGGTGGTCAATATTGAACTTTGTATAGATTGCTTCCAATGTTTCCGACTGTGTCTGTCCCTGCAATTCCGCCAGTTCTCCCATATACACGAGCTTATAATTTTCCGGCAATACAGCATCAAAATTATCTTTGGTTATTCTCATACGCTTCAGGCTTTCCGTTCCTTCAAAGCGAAACTTATCCAGTTCAGGATCATCCTTCAACTGATAAATGCCATATTTATCGGTATTTCCATACAAAAGCTGTGCTTCCCTGTTGGAATCACTCTCTGAAAGTTCTTCCTGCATCATCTGGAGCTTTCGTTCATTCAGCCAGTCCCCTTTTTCAATGCCACACATCCCGTCATGTTCTGTAATCTGTTTTCTATCGGATACAGTAGTCTCGGAACCGTCCGTATGCAGAAGATACACAGGCAAATCATGATCAAATAGTTCTATTGCCCTTTCCTGTGTCAGAGGAAACATTTCATTCCATGTATAGCCATATTCCTGCATTTCAGATACACCTACCATGCTATCCGGAAGTGCGTCGATTTCCGCCTCTGCATCAATCATTGCTAATGCAACATCCTGATTTCCATCCACTTCCTGTGCATAGATATGTTCTGCAAGCTCCCTGGTTTTTTCAATGTTCCCCAGCTTGTAGGCATAATTTACAATCAAATTTCTTTCAGCCTCGGAAAAGGCAGGCTGTCCATGTTCCAATCGGTTAATGATATGCTCTGCATGTTGCATGACAGACAGTTCCTCCACATCCGTCAGACCTGCATCAAAATCGTATTCATAATCCCAAAAATCCGGCATATTTCCATTTAAACCCTTACTACTGGACGCAAGTAACGTGATTTTCGCTCCCTGCTTTTCCATATATGAAAGGTAATTGCCATCCCATTCATTTTCATAAAGAGAAGCCATATCTTTAAGAATTTTCCCGACATCTTCCCTCGATATATTTGTGATTTTCAAGACCTCCCATTCGCTTTCAAAGACGGAAGCGAACTTAACAACCACATCATCGGCATTGATCGGCTCCATTGCCTTATCATAGACCGCCTTTCTCTCCTTCATATCAATCAGCTCATCTGTATCTGTGTTATAACGCACATCCAGATGATACTCTCCGTACTCTCTGGAATCCTGATTGCCGATTTCCGTTGTCCATGCACCCCTGCTTTCCAAATATGCCTGTATGCTCAACTTGTCATCGTCTGTCATTTCTGACAATGCCTGCATCAGTTCCGGTCTGTCCATGCCATATACATCAAGCAGACTGAACTCTGAAAGGTCCGTATTCTGTATGAGGAGAATACTTTCCTTTGTCTGTTCCTGTGATACTTCCCTGTTCCTTTGTAATTCCTGTAATTGTTCCTCTATCCCAGTAATCAACTCCGAAGCTGTCCTCCGTATCGTATCCATGGAAGCTCTCAGTTCCTTGGTATCTCTGCCACTGCTCCATCCGGCAATATATCCAAAGGAATAATCGGAAGTGTCCACTCCAAAATGCTGACATACCGTATAAGCTATGCTCTCCGCTTCCACCTCTTTAGTGTTGCGGTCTTTTCGCATCTGCTCATCCTGCTCCACTTCCTTGCTGTGCAGCTTGGAATGAGCCACCTCATGAATCATGGTCTTTAATGTCTGGCTCTCGCTCATGTTTTCCTGTACCGCAATCCGCTTTGCTTCCCTGTCATAGTAGCCTTTGGAATCTCCGGCTATCTCCTCCAGTTCAATCGGTACTGGCGAAATAGCTTCTACCGCACGAATCATATCCTGATAGCCTTCCACATCTGAAAGAAGCTCCTTTGCTGTAAGTTCCGGTATCGGCTTTCCGTCCGTCTGAGATAGGTCAAAAACGGATACTGCCCGGAATGCCGGAATTGTTATCTCGACTTCCTCTTTCTGCGGATTTCCGTCTTTATCAAGTAAAAGTTCTTGTGTGACCGGATCAATCTTGTCCCTCTCCTCTTTGATTTTATAGGGTGCAGGTGCAAGGATACGGATTGCCTTTTCCCCTTTATTTACATGACGCTCAAAATTTTTCTGCCAAGCCTTGTATCCGGCCACTAACGTAGCGTCAGGCTTTTGCATCGCAATTAAGAGCGTGTTGTTAAAACTGTAATTATGAAATTTTGACATTGTACTAAGATAATTGCGGTAACTATCGCTGTTGAATAAGTCCTGCAATCCCTGCTCCAGTTTGTTCGTAAGCTCCTGCACACGCTGTTTTTCTGTATTGTTGTCTGCCATAAACGACCTCCATCTTGTACGATAAAAGGCAGCCACTACGGACTGCCCTTACATAAACTGCTATAACACTTTTTAATATTCCCAACCCAAATAATGCTGACAGGTTGGGAATAAACTTAGGAATAAAATAGATTTTCCTATAAAATTTCTTCTTTTTTCTTTGTCTTATCCGCTGCATCCCTTCCTGCAGGTGTCCCAGACACCCTTGCCTTCATTGCTGCGAGTTTTTCTTGCAATGAAGTCCGTTCTGCCGGTCGGTCTGACAGCTTACCACCCACAGCCGTTTTCCCAAGATTACTCTGCTTTGCTGGCATATCTGCGACCTCGTCCCTTTTGTTATCCACTGTTTTCACAGTTTCCTGTGGTTTTTCCGGTTCTGCGGCTTCATCATCCATACCAATCGCATCATCGCCCTTTTCATCCATGTTGAGTAAAGAATTAAGCTCTGCCAGACGCTCCAGTTTCTCGGCAAGTTCTGCTTCCTGTGGAAATGGCTTGTCTACCTCTGCTTTTGCTGTTTCAAGCTGATGTTTCACATTGGATAGCTTCATCTGTGCTTCCTCAAGCTGTGAAGGCATGGCTTCCAGTACATTGTTGATTCTTGTGATATTTCCAAGCGGATCAGAGCCTACTTCCATCGGGTGGCTCATGGCACCTTTGACATTCATCACAAACTTATTGTTAAAAGAATCAAAGGTTACATTCAACTTAAATCCAAGATATTCCCCTACATCCGCACTGGCATTGATGCCTTTGATTTCCTTACACATGGCTATGATCGCAGTTCCAGCTTCCTTCTTATCGGTGTATGGCTTTCCGCCCACCTGCATAAAGAACTGCTCCTTATCCTCCGGCTTATTTTTCGCATATTTTTCCATATCGGCAGTAAAGCCTTCGATACGCTCCTTAAAAACAGCGATCTGGTGCGGATAATGCTGTGTGATGTTATCCTCCAGCCTGTACTTCTGACTGGTATGGTTTGCCTTCATCAGTTTCAGCTTTGATACCTGAATATCGAGATCCATTTTTTCTTTTATATAGGGATTGCCTGTGGCAAGTGCCTTGACCTCTGCATAGGAAAGTGCCGCTTCATCCACATCCTCACAGCTTCGCACCGGGGATTTACTGGTCATGATCTGTCCGATGAATTTCTGCTTATTCTCAATGAGCTGCCATGAGTAACTATCAAACGTACCTTCCGTAACATAACGAAATATCTTGACCTTATCATTCTGGTTGCCCTGTCGTAAGATTCTTCCCTCCTGCTGTTCAATATCAGAAGGTCTCCAAGGCACATCCAGATGATGCAATGCAATCAGTCTGTCCTGCACATTCGTACCGGCTCCCATTTTGGCGGTGGAACCTAATAAAAAACGAACCTGTCCGCTTCTTACCTTTGCAAACAGCTCCGCTTTTCTAAGTTCTGTATTGGCATCATGGATAAATGCTATCTCATTCTCCGGCACTCCTTTTTCCATGAGCTTATTTTTTATATCCTCATACACATTGAAAGTGCCATCGCCTTTCGGTGTAGAAAGATCACAGAAAATCAACTGTGCTGACTTCTGCTCTTTGGTGTTCTCCCATATCTCATAGGCTTTCTCCACACAGGTTGCCGCTTTGGAATTTTCCTCATCCGGCAGCATATCATTGAGTAATCTCTGATCAAGCGCCAGCTTTCTTCCGTCATTGGTAATCTTTAGCATGTTGTCCTCGTAAGGCTGTACCTGCCTGTCCCGGACTGCTTCGGCACGTTCCGCTAGGGACGCTACCATGTCTTTCTGGAACTCGCTCGGCTTTAGAACCACATTTTCATACTCCGCTTCCGGCACTGGAAGTTTCAGCATATCCGGTGTCTGAATGTCGGCACTTTCCTTGAAAAGACTGATCAGTTCCGGTAAATTAAAGAATTTTGCAAACCTCGTCTTTGCCCGGTATCCGGTTCCTTCCGGTGCAAGCTCTATGGCGGTCTGTGTTTCTCCAAAAGAAGCCGCCCATGCGTCAAAATGTCCCAGTCCCAGCTTTTGGAGCGTTCCATACTGAAGATAACGCATATTCGTGTAAAGCTCCGTCATGCTGTTGGAAATTGGCGTTCCGGTCGCAAAAGTTACACCCTTGCCGCCCGTGATTTCATCAAGATACTGGCACTTGGCAAACATATCAGATGACTTCTGTGCTTCTGTCTGTGCGATACCTGCCACATTCCTCATTTTCGTATAAAGGAACAGGTTCTTGTAATTGTGGCTCTCATCCACAAACAGCCTGTCTACCCCCAACTGCTCAAAGGTTACGACATTATCTTTCCGGCTCTGGTCATTTAATTTATCAAGACGCACCTGCAATGCTTTTCTTGATTTTTCCATCTGCTTAATGGTATAACGCTCCCCATTATCTTTTTTCGCCTGTTCAATGGCAAGCTCGATCTCATCAATCTGTCTTTCGATTGTAGCTGCCTGTCTCTCCTGCGATAATGGGATTTTTTCAAACTGGCTATGTCCGATGATAACGGCATCATAATCGCCTGTGGCAATACGGGAACAGAACTTTTTACGGTTGGCAGGTTCAAAATCCTTTTTCGTTGCTGCAAGGATATTTGCTCCTGGATATAACCGTAAGAAATCACTTGCCCACTGCTCGGTCAAATGGTTCGGCACTACAAATAATGACTTCTGGCATAGTCCCAGACGCTTGCTTTCCATTGCCGCTGCTGTCATTTCAAAGGTCTTTCCGGCACCGACGCAATGCGCAAGCAGGGTATTATCTCCATACAGCACATGGGCAACCGCATTTTTCTGATGCGGCTTTAATTCAATATCCGGTGTCATGCCCGGAAATTTCAGATGCGAACCGTCATATTCTCTTGGTCTGGTGGAATTGAAAAGCTCATTATATTTTGCCACAAGTGTCTGCCTGCGTTCCGGATCACGGAATACCCAGTCCTTAAATGCCTCCCTTATTGCTTCCTGCTTCTGGCTTGCAATCATGGTTTCCTTTTTATTGAGGACTCTCTTTTCCTTTCCATCCTCCTCAATGGTGTCATATACTCTCGTATCTTTGAGGTTCAGGGAATCTTCCAGTATCTTATAGGCATTTACCCGGCTTGTACCGTATGTCATGTTGACAAGCGTATTGCCATAGTCCGCATTTTTGCCCTTTACATTCCACTCTCCGGTTACACCCGAAAACTGCACACCTATCGTATCCCTGCGGAATAAATGTTCCGGTGTCTGGAAGATGTCACGCATAAAATCATTGATATACTTTGGTTCAATCCATGTGGCACCAATACGTACCTCAATCTCCGATGCGTCCAGCTCCCTCGGCTGTACCTGAGTAAGAGCCTGCACATTTGGAGCATATTCCGGGTGATTTTCCGCATAAGTTGTTGCTATGGCAAGTTTCTCACGCACATTACCGCTTAGATACTGGTCTGCTGTCTCCCACACATCCGTAAGCGGATTCTGGAAAATGACACCACGAAGCTCCTCAGTAAGTGTATCCTTATCTTTTCCGGTAAGCTCTCCCATAAAATCAAGGTCAATTTTAGCTTTCTCTGCTAAAGATATTGCCAGCGCTTCACTTGCAGTATCCACGCTTGTGACAACCTCTGCCCTTTTAATGGTACGCTTCGTAAACATATCCGCTTTGCCTTTGAAATTGCCCTCATCATCAAGTTTTTCCAAAGAACACAACAGGCAATAACTGCTATCCTGATTAAAGGCTCTCTTATTCGTCTGTGAATTGATCAGACCATATTTCTTAGAGAAATTATCATACAGGCTATTAAGTTCTGCCTGCTTTTCCTTAATTGTTACATCGAAGTATTCCTCAAGCTGCATATTAATCAGTTCCTGCGTACAGTTACGGATTGCCACCATTCCCTTGATACGTTCTTTTGCGGTGTCTGATACTTCCACCGGCTTCATGACAGAGTTTTCACGGTAATATACCTCATTATCGACTACGGTATAACTGAAATTCTTAACGGACGGATCAGCCGGAATACTCTGCCTGCTCATGTCATCCGCAAGCTCCTCATCCAGATCAATCGTATCAATCTGTCCTGTAATATTTTCAAGTGCTTTTGCTAACTGCTCCGCAAAAGGTCTGCTGTCATCTGCCCCGCAGGTGCTTTCCATGCCATAAGGACCGGATACCATTTCCATCTTTCCTACAATCTGCTCCGGGTGTTCTGCAAAGTAAGCGTTCATTGCAATGCCATCTGCATCCTCTCCCAGATGTACCCAGTCCGGCTCACGCTCTACCATGCGGTCACGCTTCTGGAAAAATAAAATATCCGAAGTGACCTCGGTTCCTGCATTTGCCTTGAATGCGGTGTTCGGAAGTCTCACCGCACCAAGCAGGTCTGCTCTTTGTGCAAGGTATCTTCTGACCTCCGGACTTGCCTTATCCATGGTTCCCTTGCTTGTGATAAAAGCAACCACACCACAGGGACGCACTTTATCCAATGTCTTTGCAAAGAAATAATCATGGATCAGGAAATTGTTTTTATCATACTGCTTATCTGCCACCTTATACTGACCAAAAGGCACATTTCCGATTGCCACATCAAAGAAATCATTGGGATATTCAGTCTTTTCAAAACCTTTGATCTGCACATCTGCCTGCGGATAAAGCTGCCTTGCAATGCGTCCGGTAATGCTGTCAAGCTCCACTCCGTAAAGCCTGCTCTCTTTCATGGAATCCGGCATCATACCGAAAAAGTTGCCGATACCCATGGAAGGCTCCAGTACATTTCCTTTGGAAAATCCCATTTTCTCCAATGTTTCGTACATCTGGCGGATAATGACCGGACTTGTATAATGGGCATTTAAGGTACTCTCCCTTGCCATGCGGTACTCCTCCGGCGATAACAGCTCCTTTAACTGGTGATATTCTGCTGACCAGTTTGATTTGCTCTCGTCAAACGCATCGGCAAGACCGCCCCAGCCAACATACTGGGATAAAATCTGCTGTTCTTCGGGTGTTGCATAACGGTTCTCGCCCTCGATCTGCTCCAACAGCCTGATTGCTGCAACATTTCTCTGGAATTTTTCTTTTGGAGATCCTTCGCCCAAACGATCATCGCTGATATGAAAATTTACCGCACTACTCTTATCCGGTACTGGTTTATTTTCTTCCTGTGAAGGAAGAGTAACCGGTTCCCAGTCTCCGGTAAGCACCTGTGACAGCATTTCCTCTGTCTGTCGGTCTGCTTCACCATTCTCCAGACGCTCACGGGCAGCCTTCGTGTCTATGTTGTCCAGCTCATCTTCGGTCTGTTCCCTTTCATCAGTGAACTCCGTCTCTGCTTCCCTGCCACTTTCTGCAAGCTCATTCCCCCAGTCCATTGCTTCCTGCAAAGTCGAAAATGTCTCCAATGCCGGACGGGTGGTGTCTGCCGTATCATAAATAGCATATCCCTCCGCTTCCTTATCAATCCAAAGGAATACTCCCTCTGATAAGGTGGCACTCCACTGTGTCGGATTGCCATATTCATCATCTGCATCATGTACCACATGCCATGATAATTTCTGTGATTTCTCTTGTGAAAATTCTTGTTGTGGCTCAGTTTCATCCGGCTCTGCGATACCATCCGTCCCCTCAAAGCGTGAAAACACTTCTGCTTCATGCCTGTCAATATCTTCCTCTGCAATGGCATTGATATAATCGTCCTCTACCTCGCTGCGCTCCGGCTTATGGTCGTATTCAAAGGTTTTCCCATTGACCTGGGCATAATAAAAACTGCTGTCCTCAATGTCATTTCCAAGCAGATATTTCTCTTTTTCACTGCCCCACTGATCAACCGGAATACATTCATATCCATCAATCGTGACTGTTTCCTGTGCTTCTTTCTCTTTTTCCCGAAGCACATTGATATATCTTCTTGCCTGATTGGTAAAGCCATCCAACACCGCCGGGTGCGTACTTAAAATCAGATCATTGTTCTGCCACTCATTTTCCGCAACGATGCCCTTTGCCCAGTCCTTGTTGTTCTGTGAAAAACGACCATCATAATCAAAATGCGTAACCGTATTTGCAAGAACAAATTCCACACAGTCAATGCCATATTTATCTATGATCTCATCTGCGGTATTCCTCGGAAGTACAAAACCGTTGAATTTCTCGGCAATCAAGGCTTCGATGTCCTTCTTACATTCAAGTCGCTGTCCATGCTCCAGACGAGAAAGTTCTCGCTGTCTTGCTTTCTCTGCCTGTTCTTCCTTATAAGCCTTATAGTTTTCCTTCCCCTGTGGAGATAAGTATTTATCCTCTTTGATCAGCTCACGAAGCCTTTTTTCCACAACATTCCAGTTCAGAAGCACTTTTGCATACGGATTGCCATAACTGCCTTTCTCCAGACGGATACCTTTTCCATCATGTTCATTATGGGAATCATCATTGCCCGGCAGTCCGCCGGAACCACCACCAATGCCATATTCATTTTTCAGAAAAGCAACTGCTTCTTTCTGGTCATGTCCTTCCATGAAATACTCATAAATGCGGAAAGCTCCATGCTCATAGCCGCTTCCTCTGCCAAGTGCATAGTCAATTTCATCCTGCGTGATAAAATCTTCCTGTGCTACCTCCACCGCATCCGGCAATGGAAATTCCAGTCTCTCCCTGTCAAGGTCTGCTATCTCCGATAACAGATATTCCGGTGATTTCACATGCCGCCATTTTAATTCTGCTTCTCCAGAAACAAGGCGGTTTGCCGCATCTTCCAAAATATTTTTAAGCTGTTCCCTGCCCTCATGGGTAGAAAGAAGTTCCATGAGTTTTGCTTCACTCTCCGGATAGTTTCCGGCTTTTAATCCAAGTTCTTCAGGTGTCTCATCCATGCCATCCCGAAGGAAGAAAAATATCTGATTAGCAACACGGTTTCGTTCCTGTGTGTCCACAAGAAATGCTTCACTCGCACTCATATAAGTGCCATTCTCAATCATAGAGCGAATATGGCTCTCCACATCTTCCCAATCCATCGTGACAATCGGTGTTTCCCTTGCCTGTGTTCCATAGCCGACGCTCATACCATGCTCATCAAACCACACCGACACCGGATTTCCATTGATTTCAAAGCCTTTTCCGGTCTGTCCGTACTCATTTTTCAGAAAATCTACCATCTGCTCGGCATTTCTGCCCTCGGTATACTTTGCAAAAATTCGCTTTCTGCTGTGCTGTTTTCCTCCTCCACTGCGAAGAATGGTTTCAAGCTCATTCTGCGGCAAAGAAAAAGCAGCGGGCATGGTATATTTCATACTTGCTTCCGCTGCTGCGACTGTTCCGACCTGCTCCTCAAAAGAAGGAAACAGGCTAAGTTGTGTAAATGTGGGTTCCGGTGTGTCTCCCCGGAGCGGTGTATCTGTTACAGGCTGTAAACCAGCTCGCTCAATACCACTTCCTCGGCTCTGCTCTGAATGTTGTTCATCTTTGCTACCCAGAGCATCTGATCGGCTTCCTTGAGCTGTTCGGTCACTCCCTCTGTTGCCGCCATCTGGCTTATCAGCTTCTCCATTCTCTCCTCTGCCTGCTTCTGGATCGTCAGCAGGTGTTCTTTCAATGTCCCTTTCAGAAGAAACGCTGAGTACACGCCCCTGTGGTTCTCCTTCAGATAAGTCTCCCTCATCATTCCGTACTTCGTTACCGTTCCCTCCGGCTGAATGTCCGCCTGTAATATCGGGATCAGATAATCCCCGTTCTTTTCGTATGTCAGATTCATTGCTATTGCCCCTTTCTACGCTATTTTGATTGTTGTCAATATATTCCTCATGTCCGCTCTCGCTTTCACGCTTTAACGCATTGTAGTCTATTTTAGAAATATTTGCAAGTCCTTTCTGCGTTAAATTTTGCGATTGTTCCTGTTCGTGGCTCCTGTTATATGCCCTTATGGTTCTTCCAATCTCTAAAAGTACCGGTTTTGCAAGCTCATTGGCTGCATCACCAAGTACTGCAAGGGTATCCATGGAATTAAATTCGTGAATAAAATCAAAAGCAAACTCCGAACCATACTCCTGCATATCTGCACCGCAGGCAGATAAAAGTGTAAAGGAAATGCTGTCCGATAATGTCTCCCTCAAGCGGATACCGACATTCTGCTCGTCCAGTCCCTCTAAAAAACTGTCCTCGATCATGTACTGCAGATCCGGCAGCAATTCCTCATAATAATCTGCCGCAATCCTCTCAGCTATCTCCATAAGTCTTTCTTCAAACAGCTTCTTATCATCGGTAGCACCATAAGTCTGCTCCAGACACTTAATTACATCTTCCTTATGTTCCCCATGTAATTCCCAGAGTTCCGGATACCGTCCGATTCTTCTTGCCGCATGGACATCTGAAACATCAAATACATATTTCAGACGCTTGCCATGTGCATCATCCTCGTCCAAAAGTGCGATACCTTTTGCACCTTTATTTACCCAACAGTGCATACGCTCATTCCACAGCTCTATGGAAGCACACGCTGTTGCGTCCGGTCTTTGTGCATAGATTAAAAGCTGTTCCCGGAACGGATACTTGTATAATCTCGCCGCTGTAGTAAGGTATTTCATCCATTCCTCACGATTTTTGACAACCTCGGCTGCTGTCTCCTTTGCCAGAGCCGATATAAAATCATATTTTCTCACACAGTTCTCCTTCCTGTCATAGATACGACAAAAAGGCAGCCACATACACTACATGACTGCCTTTCCCTTACTTCCCGTTACATTCCTATTCTGTTGTACCAAAGCTGAAAGTCTTACTCTCAGCCGCTTTCTTAGGCGTAAATCTCGCCTTAACTTCCGCAACCCTCCCCTCTAATGCCTGAAACATAGCATCTACCTGTTCCTGTGTATATTCGTAGGAACCTCGATTTGCAAGATTCTCCAGTCTGCCAATAGCATCCACCGCCTTATTCATGCGGTACTCACCAATACGGATAAACTTCTCCGCCTTTGTCTCATTTTCCTTTGCCGCAGGCTCACCCTGCATTTCCTCTGCTGTCATTGTTACATTTGTTTCTTCCATGTGTTTTCCTCCATTTTTTGATAAAAAATTAGAGCGTACAGGTTTTCCCATACGCTCTGACGCTGTGTTGTTATTTTAGTTATGTGTGGTATTAGTGTTGCACCGACAAACTTGAATTTCTCGATGGAATTACTGACCTACTTGAAAAAGCTCTACACTATATTGGGCAGGCTTATCCTTGTCAAAATAAACATTCGCATACAAATCTTCCTTCCGCTGAAATGGTGTCAAAACATAATAATTGCTTACCGCTTTGTATTCCTTGCCCTCATACATAAATCCACAGACAACTCTGCAACTGGTATAATTTCCAACTCTAATCCATACTGCCGGAATTATATCCTTGATTTCGGTATCTATGCAAACACCCAAGTACTTCATTTTTTTCAATTTTTTCTTATCGTATGCCAGCTTACTCATTGAAACAAAAAACAATACCAGCCATACAGAAGCATTGATTAACATGGGTTTCAGAATAGTCGAACTATAAAAACTCCCAACAAGGCCAATAACTAATTCAACCACTGCTACAAGCAAGGTGACATTGGCACATATGTAGAATAAATATTTTACAGGCTTAAGATTGGCGAGTTGTTTTTCCTTAAAAAGATTAGAAATATTTTCTTCTGCCTTTCCTTTATATTCTTCCGCTGATATACGTTCTCCTGAAAAGAGCTCATTCAAACTAATTCCTAAAGCAGTGCACAAAGGCTGTAAAAGCGATACATCTGGCATCCCTTTTCCATTTTCCCATTTGGAAACAGCCTGATTAGTAATATCTAATAATTCAGCAAGCTGCATTTGTGTGAGTTTTTTTTCTTTTCTACACTGTGCAATAAATGCACCTATTTTTTTCTGATCCATAAAACGACTCTCCTTTTCTATCCTTTGACCACAGCATATCAAAAAAGAAGTTATTTAGAACATACAAAGCGTTGATGAGAGTATCAACGCTTTGTTGAATTGAATAAATTCCGATTTGTAAATTTCTTTCTCTCATAATACCACACTTTTTTCATCATAGATACAGCTATTCTGCTTCCGAAATTCTTCTAGTATTTTTTCCTCCCTTTCTCGTTCCTCGCAATATTTCCAGAAATCGTCCAAAAATTCATCGACAGATTTTTCCGGTGCTTCTGTCGGCTCAAGTTCTTCCAGCCTTTTTACAATTTTTATAACTTCTTCGGCATCAAATTCCTCATCGGTGGCTACCAACGTATAATAGTCAAGTTTTTCTTTCAACATCTCTATTTCTTCTTCCTTACTCATGCTAAAATTCTCCCTTCACTATATACATGACAGTTTTCGACAAAATCTTACAAATTATTATAAAAAATGTTTTTCAAAGTTTTTCAAGTTTTTTCTACTTATCCTTCTTCTGTGGAAATTCCATCTTAAACTTATACTGGAATCCCTTGATTTCTTTACCATCTTTCGTATAGGAAAATTCCTCTACACTCTCTGGAATCAAATAAGCATCGTAGCTGCCTTTCTTGCCCTTCAGACCTTTTACAAGTATCTTTTTCCCTTGAAGCAGGCTCTTGACCTGTGTATCGGAAAGTGTTACCCCAAGTGCCTTGCCAACATTCATGCCACATTTCCCGGTACAATACGCTCCGAATTTTCCCTTGACTACATCAGCACCACACTTCGGGCATTTGCCTAGCACTTCTTGTCCACCCTTGCCTGTGCCAAACATGGCTTTATGTTCATCACTAACGCTGTGATAGGTCTTTACAAGATCAGTTACCATTGCTTCAATACCTGACATAAACTGTTCTGCAGCAACTTCTCCTTTGGATACAAGAGTAAGCTCATTCTCCCAGTCAGCGGTCAGTTTCGGAGATTTTACTACATCTGGAAGTATCGTGATCAGCTTCATTCCGTCCTCTGTCGGGATCATCTGCTTTTTCTCACGTTTCACAAATCCGTCTTTTACCAACTTTTCTATGATATCGGCTCTGGTGGCAGGTGTGCCAAGTCCTTTTCTCTCCACCTCATCACCCATATCCTCTGCTCCGGCTCGCTCCATTGCCGACAAAAGGGAATCTTCAGTATAATGCTTCGGTGGCTGTGTGAAATGCTCGGAAACCTTTGTCTGCTCCACTGCAATCGTCATGCCCTCACGAAGCTCCGGCAGCTTCTTTTCTTCCTCGGCATCTGATTTATCCTCTGTGGTCTTATAGGAATTTTTGAAGAAATCATCAAATTCCTTCCATCCATTTTTCCATACTTCCTTACCGGATACCTTAAACACAATCTCGTTGCAGGTAAGCTCTGCCTTTGTGGAATTATAAATGTGCTTCTCCCCGGTTGCACACAGCAGACGGTTCGCACATAATGAAAGGATCTTCATTTCACTCTCAGGAATCACCTTTAAGTCCTGTTTGATGATCTCCATGGTCGGAATGATTGCATGGTGGTCTGTCACTTTCTTGCTATTCAAAATTCTTTTAATATCTGGATTGAACATGATATTCTGCTCAAATAACAGCGAATTGAAAATTGCTTCAATCACATTTTTCGCTGTTCCCTCCATGTCATCGGAAAGGTACTGGCTGTCTGTTCTCGGATATGTTACTAACTTTTTCTCATAAAGGCTCTGCGTATATTCCAATGTCTGCTTGGCAGTAAAGCCAAACAGACGGTTTGCATCCCTCTGGAGTGTGGTAAGGTCATAGAGTTTCGGTGGTGCCACCCACTTTTCTTCCTTTATCACAGAAGTGACAAGAGCCTGTCCGTTTTCACAGGCTCCTGCAATCCTCTCTGCTTCCGTTTTATCACTGATATGCTCCGATACAGCATCCAGACCATTTTCCATGATATGAGCCATATAATAGGCTTCTTTCTTGAAATTCATGATTTTACTTTCACGGTCTACCAGCATGGCAAGTGTCGGTGTCTGCACTCTGCCGACCTTTAATGCCTTGCCACCATACAATACCGTAAAAAGCCTAGTGCCATTGATACCCACAAGCCAGTCTGCTTCCTGCCTGCATAGTGCTGACTTGTACAGATTGTCATAATCACTGCCTGGACGAAGATTATGGAAGCCGTCACGGATAGCACTCTCCTCCATGGAAGAAATCCATAATCGTTTCATCGGTTTTCTGCACCCTGCCATGTTGTAGGTCAGGCGGAAGATCAACTCTCCCTCCCTTCCGGCATCGGTAGCACACACGACTGCATCCACCCTGTCATCATGCATAAGTTTTTTCAAAATCTGATACTGTGCTTTCGTATCACTTTTCACTTCATGCTGCCATTCCTGTGGGATGATCGGAAGATTGTCATAACTCCATTTCTTCCATGCTTCCTCATAGCTTTCCGGCTGTACCAGTTCTACCAGATGTCCCACACACCATGATACCAGATAGTCATTGCCTTCCAAATAACCGTCCTTACGCTGTGTGGCACCAAGAACTGCCGCAATGCTCTGTGCCACGCTCGGCTTCTCTGCAATTACAAGCTCCATCTCTATTCCTCCCCGTTTTCTTCATCATTATCGTTGTCACTGTTATCTTCACTGTCATTCTCGCCTGTGTCCTCTGATTCTGTATCATCGCCACCATTTAAGAATGCTTCGTCTGAATCCTGCTCGGCTTCGTCCTCGTCCTCATAATCATAGTCCTCGTCAAGCTCGTCCTCATCTTCATCCTCATCAATGAAGTTTTCCTTTTTCTTCTTAGACTTCACAACATATACCACTCCGATCACAGCTACCGCAGCAATGCCTATTAAAATATATGTAAAGCCGGAACCATCTGCTTTTGCGGTATCCTCTTTCGGCTCACTTGTATCTTCCGTGCTATCTTCGGTGCTGTCCTCAACACTTTCTGCTCCCTGTGTTTTATCTCCTGTGGTATCAGCATTATTGTTTGATAATGCGCTGTCTTTTGTAGGGATTGCAGATTCCAATGCCGCTGAATTTTTCGGAAGTGTCTCGCTGTTATCCGTTGTGGTATTCAGCAGGTCGTTTTCACTGACTTCTGTAAGGAAATACACCTTTTCATCTTCCCCATCACGGTCAATCACAAGATAAAATATCTTTTCTGATGCAGTCTGGATTGTGTAAAATTCCTTGCCTTTTTCTGTGGTCTGGCTGTCACTGCTCTGGTCTGCACCCTTAGAAGTATCTCCCGTACTTGGAGATTGCTTTGCTGTTGCGGAACTGCTTGAAGTTGTTCCACTGCCTGTCTGGGAAACTGTATTTCCATTCACATCCGTTTTTGTATGCTCTGTGACCTGTGCGGTTGCAGAGCTTGGCTTGGTTGCCGACGCATCCACCGGAAGCTGCTGTGCCGGATCTTTTTCACTGCTGTCCTTATTCTCCGGATCGGTGTAATACGGATTGGCTGTTTTATAGATTTCAGAGGTATTTCCTGCATTATCCATGGCAGAAATCGTGAAATACTGATACCCTGCATCGAACTGTTGCAGACGGATATTCAAGGCTCCATTCGTATGCTCTGTAAACTCATAGCCATTGACATAGATTGCCTTGATACCGGAATCCATATCATGTGCCTGAATGCTCAAAAGACCGTCGCTGACTGCCGCATTTAAGGTAGGCTTGGTAAAATCAAAACACTTGATATAACGGTTTTTCTCGTAGGTCTTGCCCTTCTGGTCTGTGACCTGCACATAAATGGTGCTGTTCTCGGAAATCTCTATGTACATATCCTCGGTAATATCCGTCCAACTTCCATTCTGTCCGACTTTCGCCTGTACTTTCTGAATGGTAAAATTACCGGAAACTATCGTATCTTCTACTTTGACTGTCACCTTAGTGGTATCGTTATGCCACCCAGAAGGTGTATTGATTGTGATTTTTACGCTCGGATTGATATAGGTACATTCCTTATAGTTCTTTGCACACACCTCACAATCTTCATCCACCGCATACTGGCTGCACTTTTCTTTGCAGGTGCATTTTGCGGCAGGTTGTGTTTCTTCAGACGAATCTTCTGTTGTGCCTTCTGTGGAATTTTCCGTCTTTCCCTCTCCGGTATCTGTTCCTGAATTTTCTTCCCTGCCATTGCCGGGTGTAACTGTATTTTCTGCGTCACTTGCACTTTCCGTTTTCTGCTCGGCAGTATCCTCCGCATGAACCTCTATCGTATTTGTCCTGTTGGCAAAAAATGCCCCAATCGGCATACAAAAAAGTATTGCCGACAGCATAAGGGACACTACCGCCCTAGCCGATAATTTCCTGTTTTTCATTGATTGAAACCTCCTTTTCCTGTTCCCGTTTCTGTAATAAATTTCTGACTTCATCCTCACTGAGCTTGTTTAACATCTGCAAACGCTCCGATGAGATTTTATATTTTCGTATGATCTTCATGGCTTCGGCATCCTCCGCCATCTGTTTCTGTTCTGCAAGGTCTTTTTCCTTTGCCTGTAGCTGTGCTATCTGCTCTCTGACCTTTTTAAGCTGTGAATTGATTCGTTCTACTGACAAAAATAATTCCTCCCTTCGCTAATTCAATCTTCCAAAACCATAGAAATGGCTCTGCCAGTAAGAAGTATTGATTGATGTGTACTGAATTGGATCACCGCAATGCACCATCGTACCGTTTCCACAGTAGATACCAACGTGTGTAACCGGACGTCCTGCATTATAAGTTCCTGTAAAAAATATAATGTCCCCTGCCTTTGCATCTGCCGCTGATACCGGAGTACACTGGTCATAAATGCCCTGTGCTGTGGTTCTTGGCAGGTTATGTACGCCACTGTTTGAAAATACCCAGCATACAAAACCGGAACAGTCAAAACTAGCCGGAGCTGTGCCGCCAAAAGTATATGGCATTCCCAGATACCTGTTTGCTTCACGCATAAGCGTCTGTACGGTTGCATCATCATAGGATTCCGGCGGTATCACATTGCTGGTTCCTCCTCCGGTACCGCCCGTTGTTTCCCCATAAATGGTCTGTTCTCCTGCTTCAAAATAAAATAACGGGTTATAATATTCCCCGTTATACAGACATTCGATATGAAGGTGGCTTCCGGTACTGCTTCCTGTATTTCCGCTTTTGCCTATATTGTCACCTTTTTTTACACTCTGCCCTGCGGACACATTTAAGCTGTCCATGTGGGCATATTTTGTGGTATATCCCTTACTGTCCGTAATCACCACATAATTTCCATAATAGGAATCGTAAGTTGCTTCTGTTACCGTTCCATCATGTGCCGCATATACAAACGTTCCTGTCGGCACCGCTATATCCACACCCCTGTGAAGCTCCTCGGCTCCGGTGTTTGGATTTTTCCGGTAGCCATAATAACTGCTGATATAGTAATACCAGTAATAATCAACCGGAGAAGCAAAGACCTGTAAGCCGCCTTTTGTCTCCGTATAGGCTCCAAAAATTTCCGTCTGTTCGCTGTCCATGCGTCCGGCTACAATGCTCTCAAGCGGTGTGACCGTAAGTGTGACACGAAGAATTGTTACGGTATATTCTTCTTCCTCCTCATACTCGTATTCCTCGGTACGGGTAGTCCCGTCCGGATTTGTTACTATTCTGGTTCCGGTCTTTGTGACTGTCCTTGTCCGTGTTTCCTCTACTTCCTCGGTAGTGAGTGAATACATGGCATCAAATAATTCCTGAATCTCACTCTCTATTCCTGCGGCAGTAAATTCCGTATGGACTGCGGAAAGATAACTGATCAGTGTGTACGGATCATGCCCGATTGCACCAAGGTTATAATCGTATTCATCATATCCCGGATAATCAGTTTCAATCCGGTCAATCTTATTTTGCAACTCCATTTCCTTTTCTGTAAAAGATAAATCTGCTGCATCAATCTCTGCCGGAAGGCTAAGATATGTGCTTGCCATCGTTGTTGTCACAGTTCCGGTAAACATGGAACCGCAGCTTGATAGTGCCGACATGATCATAATGAGCAGAAGTGCAAAAATACCCACTGTGATAATCAGTGTTTTATTTTTCGTGGCAATTTCCTGTAACTTCTTTGCAATCCCGGTTGCAGCATTGGCTGTCTTTGTAAATGTTTCCTTTGCAGTCTTGGCTTCTGCTCTTACCCGCCTTGCCTTGGCATACTCACGCTTGATGCGCTGTTTCTGTAGCTGCCTTTGCAACTGCTTCTTTGGACTGTTGCCCTTTAGATGTGGATTTTCACTGATGAATTTCTCATACTCCAGCTTCATATCCGCTGTAACCTGTTTTTTGTGCAATCGCTCTAAGCGGTCACGCTTTCTCTGTGCCTTGCTCTTGCGGTGATACTTCATATAGTGGTAAATATCCTCGGCTCGCTGTTCCGTCTTGTGTGCGCCCTCCACAGCAGAATTATCCTTTTCTGTCTCTGCAATCTTGCGATGCACAAAATACATATTTTCGGTCTGGAGCTTGTGAACCGCAGTTTTTCCCAGTCCATCCGGTTTAAATGGCTTCTCCACATCCACCGGAACCACAACATACTTTGCTTTTCCGGTCTGTTCATCAAAGACACGCTTCATCTCATACTGCCGCTTTGTCGGCATCTTGTCCTTTGCTTTCTGCAACTTTCGGCGGTTCTTTTCCGACTTATCAAAAGCCTTCTGTACTTTTTGGTCTGTAAATTCGTCCGCCTGCCCCTGCGAAAATGTGGCATCCTTTGTCTGGAAATCTCCATAATCGGACTGCTTTGTATTTTCTGACTTCGCACGCTCTCTGTGTGCGTGTTCTCTCTGCACACGCCCTTTGTGATATTTTCCTTTTTCCTCAGACCGTTGGTAGGTGTCCCTGACATGAACCTCATTTTCCATCGTGCTGTCAGAATCCCCCGGCTGTTCCTCCTGCATGAAACTGTTTTCCTTTAAGAATGCCTTTTCCGCATCGGCTTCTGACTTCTGGACATTGTGACCAGAAGTGTTCTGTTGCTGTTGCAACTGACGGTAATATTTCTTTTTATTGCCCGTTTTTCTCTCTGCTCCAGTTTCCGACTTTTGGACATTGTGACCAGAAGTTACATTTTTTGTATCACTGCCATGGTTCGCATCCCGTGGCAGATTGCTTACAGGCTTCTCATTGGCACTAAACTGATTTTCCGCAGAAAAGGTGTTATCCTGCCTATGTTCTGTATGTTTTGCTCCAGTCACTTCCTTGTCTTTGGAAAATGCCTCTTTTTCAAATGCCTTTGCCGCCTGCTTCTTCTGTCTCTTTTCTGCCATTTACACTGCGCCCTCCTTCTGCACCGATTCCTCCGGCTTGGTATTCATAATTCTGTAGGTCTTGGTGTCTGTCGGATATTTGTCCACGAAAGGAATTACGACATTATCAAACAAGATAAGACCGCTTCCCGGCTCGGAGTTGGTGACATAAGATAACTGCTTATCCGATAATCCCAACTTATCAGCGAGGATTGCCTGATCTTTGGCATTCTGATTTAACAGATACACAAAATCGCTGTTACCCAAAATACCTTCAATCTCCTCAGAACGGAGGAAATCGCCCACGTTCTGCGTCAAACCTGTCGGTATTCCGCCCCATTTTCTGAAACGCTTCCAGATTTCCACAGAGTAGATAGCGGTCTGCTTCTCCTTCAGAAGAAGGTGAAACTCATCACAGTAATAACGGGTAGCAATCTTTCGCTCCCTGTTCTGCGATACCCTGTTCCAAACCGCATCCTGCACGATCAACATTCCAAGCTCCTTTAACTGATTTCCCAAGTCTCTGATGTCAAAGCACATGATACGGTTGCCGCTGTCCACATTGGTATGGTGGTTGAAGTAATTCTGAGAACCATGCACATACAGCACAAGGCTGTTTGCGATACGCTCTGCCTTTGGATTTTTGTGTGCTAACAAGGCATCATACAAATCTTCCAACAGCGGCATATTTTCCGGCACCGGATTTTCAAAATACTTATCGTAAATATGGCGGATACATTCGTCGATGATACCTTTCTCATCGTTCTCCAGACCGTCCTTGCCACCTGCAATCAGATCACATAATGTTATGATAAAATCCGATTTCAGTTTTAATGCTTCCTTATCCCCCTTATGGCTTAGCTGAATATCCATCGGATTCAGATAGTCCTTGGAATTTGTAGCAAGTTTTACCACCTGTCCATGCAGTGCCGCTACAAGTGCAAAATACTCTCCCTCCGGATCGCAGATGATAATATCGTCCTTTGTGATAAGAAAACAGCTTAAAATCTCACGCTTTGCACTAAAACTCTTACCACTTCCGGGAGTACCTAAGATAACTCCGTTTGGTGTACGGAGCCTTTTGCGGTCTGCCATAATCATGTTGTTGCTGAGTGCATTTAATCCGTAATAGATTGCCGGTGCAGGCATAAACAATTCCTGTGTGCAGAATGGTACTAAGATTGCGGTACTCTTTGTGGAAAGGGTACGCTCAATTCCGGTTTCATTGCACCCAATCGGTGCAGATGCCATAAGGCCCTGCTCCTGTAAATACTGTAAACATCTAAGGTCACAGTTTGCCTGCTGAATGATACCGGACACTCTCTGCATTAAGCTCTCCAGTTCCCGCTTGGTTCTGCCATAACAGGTAATAAGGAATGTCATATTGATCATCTTCTGATTGCTCGTATTCAAATCATCCAGAAATTCCAGCGTATCCTTTTCATAGGTCACAATATCCGTTGGAAGAATATCCATATCGTAACCGCTTCGGACTGCCTTTTTCTGCTCTTCAATCTTCATTTTCTGGATATTGGAAATAACCGCTTTTAACTTCTTGATTGCCTTTACCGGATCTTCCGTCTGCATGTGCATGGAAATCGTAAGATTAGCATCAATATCCAGAAGATGCTTGATCAGCTCGTCCGTAAACTTCGGTGCGATAATATCCAGATAGGACACACAGCCATACATATTCCCTGACTTAAAGCGGTTCGGATAGCGGAAATCAAATCCCGGCGGTGCAATATAGTCCTTGACCGACTTACCGGATTCTGCCAGATCCTTAAACGAAAAACGGAAAGGCTCCATGGTATCCTGATTAAAATATTCATGCAGGATGCGCAGTCTTTCCTTTCCGTCCAGTCCCCTCGCAAGGGTTCCTATGTTGTTTAAGTTCCGTATGACATCTTTTTCAATGTTGTTAAGGCGGCTCTTGGCTTCCTTGTAGCCGTTGCTTTCTACACCAAAAATCAGATATTTTGATTTGATGATACCGTTGTTGCCCTTTGCCGCCTGCTTCTTTAACATCTCCGTGTATTCCTCACGGATGTCGTTAAAATCATCCTCCTGCCACGGAATGTCAAACTGTTCTGTAAGCATCTGCTCGTTGACCTGCCTGTTGAAAAGCACCAGTTCAAACTTCACAGACGGATCAAAATAATTGATAAGCTTGCTGTACTGTGCCAGTATGTCCGCCTGGTCATCCACTTCCAGAAGCTCATAGTTTATATCAAAAAATTCCACCATCTTTGTATAATAACGGTGGCTGACCTGACAGATACCATCACGGAACATCTTTTCAAAAGTGATCGTCCTTTGTGCGGTAGTCGGCTTTTCTTTCTCAATGCTCTTTCCCGATAAAATATGCTTTAACTGTATAAGACGCTTCTTTTCTGAAAAGGTAAGACCGCCACTTTTACTGTTGTTCCTGCTATTGCCTTTATAACTGCTTTTTCTGCGGCTTTCCGGTTCTGCCTTTTGCTTTTTCTTCAAGATAACGAACCTCCCTTCGTAATTTTTCTTTTTCTTCCAACTGCTTGTATAAGTTCTCTGACCGATATGGTCTGATGCCCGGTGTGAGTATCTTCTGCCGGAGCATAAAATACAAAATCTTCTCCGCCGGAAACCCGTTTTTCTCATACATCGCAAAAAAGAAGAACGGAAGCATTGCTCCCATCATAAGAAGTGATGCGGCTGATGTTCCGATCAGTCCCTTAGTTAAAAAATACAAGGGTATCCCGGCTACTGCCGCACCGCTGAAACAAATGATCTGTCTCTTTGTCAAGTTCAGTGCCACTTTTGTCTTGATACCGGACAAATCCTTTGGCACCTGCACGGATATTGCCATTTCGTTCCTCCTTTAATGTGCATTCCAGATAGATTTAGACAGGGAGCCTGTCTTAAAAAGTGAAAAACATAGGATAACGGTATATGCCGCCACTGACCAGAGTGCGGTATGCAGGTTGTCGGATACTGCCACACCAGCCACAAGCACTGCATAGATTGCAACGCATACCATCATAAAAAATCCCTGAAATGCTAGAGCACAAAGCCCCTTAAAATAATTCGTTCCTATCGTTCCCCATTCCCGGTTGGTTACGGTTGCGCAGGGAACGGGTGCTACTGATACATAAAGATATATTTCAATCATTCGCCCATAAAGAATGACGGTGATCAGGACTGACATGATTTTCATACATAAACTGACGATCATGGTCTCCATTCCAAGTCCCAACAGCTCTCCTATGCTCATTTCCGAAAACTGCTCATTGAACATCGTCTGCAGCGTACTTGAAACATCAATACTGGTTTCCCCGCTGATTGCTGCGGCGGCAGAATTGACGATGTGGCTTCCCACATCAAATACCGCCATTACAATGTCAAAAGTCTTGCTAAGAAGCATGACTGCAATACACGCTTTCATAAAAAAACGGATAAAAATTGCCGTATTGAAGTCATGCAGATTATTCTTGTCAATAACCATGGAAATAAGCTCATAGACGAGTACAAAACTGATGATCATTCCCGCTATGGGAATCATCACGTTATCGGACAGGGTTTTTATCATGTCAAAAATACCGGAGTTCCAAGTGCTGGGAGTTTTACTGACCTCCCCTGCAATCGTGCCTACCTTGTCATTAACATCGGTAAACATGGTTTCAAAGTTGGTCAGAACCCACCCCTGCAACAGTTCCTTTATGAATTCAGTAATCTTATCAATGATCCCACCCATGAATTATGAAAACAGAGTGGTAAGCTGTGGAATTACCGTCTGTGCCACAATGATGATGCCACCGCCACTCATAAGCTGCTTGATGCCCTGTGATTTTGCACCGGGATTATCGTTTCCATATCCTTCGAGAAGATTGATAACTCCCCACACGCCGACACCTGCTCCGATTGCGGTTACTACTGTTTTAAGTCCTGTTACTGATGTTGTAAAAAAGCCCATTTGTTTGTCTCCTTTTTCTTGAAAAATGAAATAAAAAAGGGAGCTGTTCTGATTTGTGATTTTTCAGAAAAACTCCCATAACAATAGTTCCAATATTTAGTTGTAAAGTCACTTCTGGACATTGTGACCAGAAGTTAAGCCGTGATCTCTCCGACATCGCATACCTCGTCCACCACATCATTCTGCTTGAACCGCAGCTTGTTAAGGTTTTTAACGTATTTTTCAATGTCAAATTCATTCTTTTTGTCATAATCGGATAACATCGGGTATTGCTTATGCTTCATTATATCAAACTTATCTGAGAAAAATGGTCTCACACCTCTAAGCTGCATGATACATTTGCTGCCATCCATGACTGCAATCTCATCCTGACTCATTAACTCCTTTCCAGTCTTTTGATAATTCAGACCGTAGGACTGGCTCGTACCTCTTGTATCCGAGATATTGTAAAGGTCAATCGTTTCTTTTCCAAGGATTTCTGCCAGATCTTTCAGAGTATCTTTCTCTTTTCCTCCCAGAAACAGGGTAGTGTCGCAGTTTCCTTCAATCGTGGAAGCGTTGTCCCGGTACAGAGCCTTTAGCTGTGACTTTGACTGCAAAATAATAGAAGCTGATATTTCCCGGCTACGAATGGTAGCAATCAGCTTCTCAAACTGCGGAATCTGCCCAATGTTCGCAAACTCGTCCAGTAAACACCGGACGTGAATCGGCAGTCTCCCATTATATACATCATCTGCCTTGTCACAAAGCAGATTGAATAACTGCGAATACATGATACTTACAATGAAATTGAATGTTGCATCGGTATCCGAGATAATGACAAACAATGCTGTCTTTTTCTCTCCCAACGTATCAAGCTCCAGTTCATCATAAGAAGTCAGGTCACGCAGCTCCTTAATATCAAATGGTGCCAACCTCGCACCACAGCTAATCAGAATTGATTTTGCTGTCTTTCCCGCCGCCAGCTTGTATTTTTTATACTGTCTGACCGCAAAGTGGTTCGGGTTCTCCTTTTCCAGCTCCTCAAACAGCAGGTCAACCGCATTTTTGAAATTCTCATCATCTTCCCTTGCTTCACTGGCATCCACCAGATCAATCAGCATGGAAAAATTCTGTTCCTCCTCCGGTGCTTCGTACCAGATATATGCTATCAGGGCTGTATAATAGAGCTTTTCCGCTTTCACCCAGAAATCCTCAGAGGCTTGCTGTCCTTCCCCTTTGGTATTTACAATGATTGTGTTTACGAGTTTCAGAATATCCTTTTCGCTACGGATATAAGCGAAAGGATTGTAATGCATTGATTTTGCAAAGTTAATGGTATTCAGCACCTTGATCCGGTAATTATTCTTAGACAGCATTTTGCCACATTCCACGAGGACTGTGCCTTTGGGATCAGTCACAACGTAGGAACTGTGCATCTGCATGAGGTTCGGCTTTACAAAAAATCTGGTCTTGCCGGAACCGGAACCACCGATTACAAGTATGTTTTTGTTTCTCGCATACTTCGGCTGCTTTGGTCTGCCCGACATCATAAGCCGTTCCGTTGCTGTTAAAAGCACGTTATTTTCAAATACAGGATCAACATACGGTTCAATATCTTTGGCTGTTCCCCACCTTGCCGAACCGTACTCCACTCCCTGCCGGAATTTCTTTGCATTTTTCGCTTTATAATAAACTACCATACGAAATCCTATTCCGCATCCCACTCCTACCAGTAAATCTCTCGGCAGAAAACTTGGAAGCGGATTATGGAACGCACCTCCAATCCCATTGATTGTGTCCAACACCTTCTGTAATGTATTGTCACCTGCCTGCTGTCCATACAGCCATGAAACCTTATTCAGAACATATCCGAAAATCACATAGGGAGCGCACTTCAGGGCAAGCTGTTTCCTATTTACCCCTTTTGTTTTTTCTTTGAGAGTTTTCGGAATTGACTGTAAATCCTTTTTAATTCCGTCAATGACCTTGCTTATAAGCTCTGTCCTCTGTCCTTATTTTTCTCTCTGCTTCGCTCCCTATTCTTATTCTGTGCAACAATCTTCTGAAGTCCTTTCAATTTCTGTCTGAGTGACGGACGCTGTTGCTTTTTCTCATTAACTTTTACAAATTCCTTGAATGCCTGTGCTATCACATCAGCATCCTTGCCCTTGAAAAATACAAGATACTTGGGTGGTTCCGTGGTCTTATCCTTCTTTACTGCGAAATCGACATTGTATTTCCTTGCAACACGCTCAAAGGATTTAATATTGCTATCCGTAACCTCAATGGACTTTGCACCCTCTCCCTGACCGACCAGCTTTTTTACCGGGATTTTCCCATGGGAAGGCTCCTTATGCTTCTGGTGTTCCAGATACATCTTCATCGCCTTCTGTAACACGCTTGCGGTCAGTTTGGAAGTCTTGATTGCAAGAGCAATGGTTTTCTGTGTTGTTTCCTCCTGCACGGTGTACCTCCTTCCTTATCTGCACCAACTTGATTTAGGGTGGAACCAACAGCCTGTGAAGCTGTGTTTTCATTGCCATACTTACTGCTCCTCCCCTTCCTCAAGGTCTTTATCCCACCAGTTCATTTCTTCCTCATAAAAATCCTCGAATATATCAGCAGGAATATTTTCTTTCTGCTTTCTCGCTTTCATAATGTCTCTTGCTATTTTTGCCACAATTACCACAGCAATAACAGCAAGCAATAATTTCTTCACATCTTTTCTGTTCATTTCCTTTTCCTTTCCACTTCTGGACGCCGTGACCAGAAGTTGTTGCAATAAAAAAACAGATACAAAATCTTTCGATCTCATATCTGCCTTAACGCTGTATATTTTTCTATATTCTTTTTGATTAGTAGAGCTTTGCACCTGCCGGAATTGCATCATCCAGCATAACTAAATTAAGCTTTTCCTCTCCATTTACTGTATGAACAGCGGATAAAAGCATACCACAGGAATCAATTCCCATCATACTTCTAGGTGGTAAATTTGTAATTGCAAGTAATGTCTTTCCGACCAGTTCCTCCGGTTCATAATATGCATGGATTCCAGAGAGAATAATTCTGTCTGTTCCTGTGCCATCATCTAAAACAAAATGTAACAGCTTTTTGCTTTTCTTCACAGCACTACATTCTTTTACTTTTACAACACGGAAATCTGACTTGCTGAATGTATCAAAATCCACCATTTCCTCAAATAATGGTTCTGTTTCCACCTTTGGCTCAACAGGCTCAGTAACCTGTTCTTCTAAATTCATATTTTCATCGCACATATTCATTTCCTCCAGACATAATAAGCTAATGCCCATTATAGCAGAAAAGCTGTGCTTTGAGAAGAAATTCCTAACTTGAAAATCGTGTACATCTTTGCACCGATCAGATTATCTTCTATCCATACATCATCGAGCAGCAGACAATGTGATAACACTTCCAGATTTTCCATGTTTATCAGCCGTTGAACAACAGTATTTGTATTCTCCGGTATTTCATGAGCTTCCATTGCAATATCCCGCCTTGCTTCCCTGCAATACTTATACAATCCCAAGATATACTTATTCGACAGGATAAAACCATACGCATCATTATTCAGATATATCATTTTATGCTTTTCCCATTCCTCCGGCAATGAAAAATAGCACTTTGCTGTTTCGATATAGCAGTCTCCCTCATAAGTAGGCTTCATCTTCCTTTCCTGCCGGAGCATCTGATGATATATCTTTTCCCGGTCAAATATACTTCTTGCTCTGGTAAAATCAGGTGTCCTTCCACGCATAAAAGTGTAAACATTATTGATCACCGTTTTTCCCGCTAAAGACTTGTAATTGCCTACCCTGTGAAGGTACTGCAATACCTGTGTCAGCTTCTCCACAGAAGTAATCTCTTGATAATTATTTGTATCAATCTCCATTTGTTCAAAAGATAATGGTGTGCTTCCTTTTTTGATTTCACGCTCCATGATACGCTTGGTGTCTCTCATTGATTCCATATCAGTTCCTTTCCACTTCTGGACGCTGTGACCAGAAGTTATAAAATAAGCAGGTATAAAAACTTTCATTTCATACCTGCTCCTGTTCAGCAAGGAATTCTCTTTCCTGCAAGTTCCATTATGATATTGATTACTTCCCTAATGATTGCAATAATTTTTATTGCAAGGACAATCACTCCGATCATGCCGCCTATGACTGCGTCAAGTGCCAACACCCCAATGCTCCCTGCAATTCCAAAATTGCGAGGTATCAGCAGTACGAGCATCTTTTGTATGCCGAATGGAAATCCACTCATAATCCAGAATTGAAACCAGTTTACTCCGTTCTCTCCCAGACATATCCAGTAACACATATTCAGCCATACTACAATAAATGCCAGCGGCAAAATCACCTTAAATAATACCCTTTTCATGCCATCCACCTCCATACATATCATGCTGCACTTCCTGCTGATAGAAATGATTTATCGTAGTTGGTGCATTATAAAGTGCTGTTATCATATACGCTTTGATATTTGTAATCTTTGTCGTTGTCTCTTTCATGCAACCAATCACATATTCCAGATGACTGCTGTTCAGTTTCAAGAATCTGGATTTTACAAGCTCATACGGATAATCCTCACCTGCAACTCGGATTGATTTTCTCTTTACGCACACTACTTCGCAGATTATCCCAAATAATTCGTCATAAAGTTCTTTTTCACCATAACCATCATACTTCATGTGATGATCATAATTGATATTTTCTTTAATCAGTTCTATGTATGCCTGTGCATCATCCATCGAATCAATCACATCATCTTGTGGCTTTTCTGTTGCAGATTGATTGATAGGATTGTTATAACTCTCCTCAGTATGGTTATAATTAGTCTGATTATAGTTAGTATAATTAGGGTTCGATTCTCCGACTTCTTGAGGTTCGATTTCCGAACTTCCAGAGGTTTGATTTTCTGACTTCCGAAAGTTCGATTTTCTGACTTCTTGAAGTTTGATTTTCTGACTTCCAGAAGTTCGATTTTCTGACTTCTTGAAGTTCGATTTTCCGACTTCTGTGATTTCATCAGCATTAGCAGGCTCTTTTTCGTCCATCTGCTCTGAAATTGAAGCAAAATTTTTCACATAAATTATATCCGGTTTTCCAAGTCCTCTGCGCACCTTTTCTACCAGACCAATTCCTTTTACAGAATCAAGCTCTGCCAATACCTTAACAGCTTTTTCCTTAGCGCATCCCAAATCCTCCATAATGCTGTCTATGGTATAAATGATGTATGCACGATTTTCATCGTCAAACCATTCATTTTTCATAGACAGCGACATACGATCAAGCATAAGTCCATACAATAATTTTGCATCACTGGACAGCTTCTTAAATCTCTCGTCCTTTATCAGCAGGCGTGGAACACGATAGAATGAGAACTGTTCCGCTTCTATTCCGTAATAATAGTCTAGCTGCAAAATTTCTCCCATTCTCGTCTCCTCCTTCCTACTGCGTATTTTTCCAGTTATCTAATAGCTGAAATATTATTTTTTCTATATCATCTGTGCTGTATGTATCCGGGAAATAACTGTTAATGCGTTCTGTTTTTATAACAACCTTACGCTCTACTGGCTTTTCTTTCTCCAGAAGCATACGCACCATTGGAAAGGTCAACTCTCCTTTTTTGTCACTTTCCTTCAGCATGGCACTCTGCTGTTTGGTTATGACAGCATTGGTGTCCTGTATGGCAACCAATACCCATTGCTGTGCATCCTCTGATAAAAACGAGATGTCCACCGCCTGCATAATGCCTATTTTCCCCGAATCCACCATATCAAGCAACGGTTCCGATAATCGTGAAATCCATATATATCTTTGAACAGTTTTTGCACTCTCTCCTGCAGCTCCTCCCAGTTCGTCCAGCGTAAGTCCACCTGCTCTGCTTCCCTGATGCTTCATGGCTTCGTATTTCATGCGATATGCCTTCGCTTTTTCGCTTGGAAGAATATCTTCTCTTTGAATATTGCTGTCCACCATGATAATCGTGGCTTCATCGTCCGTATAATTACGAATAAACATCGGCATTGTATCAAGTCCTACAAGCTCACACGCATGTCTCCTTCGGTGTCCTGCAATAATTTCATAGCCGCCCTCAGCTCTTGGTCTTGCAATACCCGGCATCAGCACGCCATGCTCTCTGACACTCTCCACCGTCTCCTGCATCTTTTCATCGTCCAGTACCTTAAATGGGTGACCTTTGAACTCATGCAGTTCTGATAATGCAATTTCCTGTACCTGCTCTATTCCTGCCTGTGGCTGTCCATCTCCGAATAAATCATCGAAGCTGTTCAGTTTTACCTTTGCGGCACTTCCTGTTTTATTCATCTGCAAGCACCTCCTCTGTCAATGACTGATAGGCACTCGCTACTTTTCCATTTGGATCATGCTCATAAATGCTGACACCTTCAGCAGAAATCTCCGCAGCTCTTACCGACATCGGAATACTGTTTTCAAATATTCTTACCTTGCTACCATAATTCTCCACAACCAATGCACTGATGTCTTTTGCATAATTCGTTCTGTTATCAACCATAGTAAGCAGAATACCTTCAATCTCCAATTTTGGATTGATCTGCCTTTTTACCTTTCCTATGGTCTTTATAAGCTGTTCCAGACCTTTTACCGGCAGATATGCTGCCTGCACCGGAATAAGGATGCTGTCGGCACTTGCAAAGGCATTTATGGTAATCATGCCAAGGGAAGGCATACAATCAATCAGAATGTAATCATACCTTTCTTTCTGCTGTTCTATATAAGTCCGAAGCACAAGCTCCCTGCTCATGACATTTACCAGTGATACTTCCAATCCCGACAACTCTATATTGCCGGGCATAAGGTCTACACCCTCGTCGTGCTTTAGGATGCCATAATCCGTCTCCATATCTTCTTCATTGATGATATTCGCCATAATGGTTGCAAGAGATACATCCAGTTTATCCGGCTCCTGAAAGCCTAAACTTGCTGTCAGGCTTCCCTGTGCATCCGCATCTATCAGAAGCACCTTTTTCCCCTTTTTTGCAAGTCCAATACCTAGATTACTTGTTGTGGTGGTCTTTCCAACTCCACCTTTCTGGTTTCCGATTACTATAACTTTACACATGATGAAATTCCTCCAAATTCTACTATTATTCTTTTACATTGCTCTTTTTTACTTCTACATACGATCTGTAATATTTATCTGTTCCCTTGTTGGGATAGAGGTCTGACATTTCCAGAACCTCTACCTTTGGGTGTCTCTGCATGATTTTTTTGAACCATGTAATATCATTTTTTGTTCCCATCAACCGAATCTTTAACATCAATCATTTCCTCCAAACATTGCATACAAATTTTTATTGTATGTGGCATACTCCGGATAGCGAATCTGTATTGCCTGCCAGAAATATGGTGCATAGCAACAGCAGAACAAATCCTCTACTGAATATCTCCGGCACTCATCCACCTGCTCCTCTGTGTCCTGCTCATCATCTACGCTCGGTGTTCCGTTGCAATACAAATTGAAAGCCATTCTGACAACCTTTGCACTTCCACTGGTCTGCCAGCCTTCATGCAGGCACTCCGGTTTTACACATCCAGTCTTGAAATTATAAATTCTATCCACATTTCTTCGTGTATCTTCGTTCATTCCAATGCAATAGCAAAGTGCCTTGTGATATACATCTGCTTCTCTAACTTTCTGAATTTTTTCATAGTAGAATTTCTCATGTGCTTCACTGATAAAGTTAATATTTTCTTTTTCTGCTCCTAACGCTGTACTGTTCATACTGACTTCCTCCATTTTCTTATTTTGTTCCGTTGACCATAACAAAAAAGGACATTCCTCTAAAATTTCTTTTAGAAAAATGTCCTTATAGTACAAAATATGAACTTGAACTGACTCGATTTTAATTTAAAATCGTTTATTTTAACCCTTTAAGATAGGTTATTTTGTCGTACTCCTGTCGTACCATACAAGTTGGAAGTCCGCAAACCCTTGATTTTATTGGTCTTTTTTATCCAATGACTTCATCGTCGGGAAGAGTAATACATCCCTAATAGCTGGTGAATCTGTAAGAAGCATAACAAGTCTGTCGATACCGTATCCGATACCACCTGTTGGAGGCATACCTACTGCAAGTGCATTGAGGAAGTCCTCATCTGTGTGCTGTGCTTCTTCATCACCATTCTCTGCATTCTTATCCTGCTGTGCAAAACGCTCTCTCTGGTCGATTGGGTCGTTAAGCTCTGAATAAGCATTACACATTTCCCAAGTATTGATGAACAGCTCGAAACGCTCAACCTTCTCTGGGTCAGATGGCTTCTTCTTAGTAAGTGGAGAAATTGCAAGCGGATGATCCATAATAAATGTAGGCTGTATTAACTTTTCTTCGCAGTACTCTTCAAAGAATAAGTTAATGATATCGCCCTTTGTATGACGTTCCTCAAACTCAATTCCTCTTTCCTTAGCAAGAGCCTTAGCTTCTTCATCTGTCTTTATTGTATCAAAATCAACGCCTGCATATTCCTTGATAGCATCATTCATAGTAAGTCTTCTGAATGGCTTTCCAAGGTCTATCTTAGTGCCGTTGTAAGTAATTTCAGTTGTTCCACATACAGTCTTTGCAAGGTGTCTGAACATGCTTTCTGTAAGTTCCATCATACCTTCATAATCTGTGTATGCCTGATAAAGCTCCATAAGTGTGAACTCTGGATTATGTCTTGTGTCAACACCTTCGTTACGGTATACTCGTCCGATTTCGTATACTCTTTCAAGACCACCAACGATAAGTCTCTTAAGATAAAGCTCTAAAGATATACGAAGCTTAACATCCTCATCTAGTGCATTGTAGTGAGTTTCGAAAGGTCTTGCGGCTGCACCACCTGCATTAGAAACAAGTGTTGGAGTTTCAACTTCCATAAAGTCCCTGCCATCAAGGAATCTTCTGATTTCCTTTATAATCTGTGATCTCTTTACAAATGTATCCTTAACCTCAGGATTCATTATTAAATCAACATATCTCTGACGGTATCTCATATCAGTATCTGTAATTCCATGGAACTTCTCTGGAAGTACCTGTAAGCTCTTAGAAAGAAGTGTTATTTCTTCTGCATGAACTGATATCTCACCTGTCTTAGTTCTGAATATAAAGCCCTTGATACCAAATATATCACCTATGTCAGACTTCTTGAAGTCTGCGTAAGCTTCATCACCTATAGCATCTCTTGAAATATATGCCTGCATTCTGCCCTTAAGATCTGCTATGTTACAGAAAGAAGCCTTTCCCATTACTCTCTTGAACATCATTCTTCCAGCAAAGCTTACCTCAATAGGAGAAGCATCCATAATAGCTCTTCTCTCATTGTAATCAGCATTAACGGCTTCTCTTGCCTGCTGCTCATCCATACCATCAGTATTAACCTCTGGTCTGTCACCAAGAAGCTCCTTCTCATGTGCTTCATAGATAGCTCTGATTTCATCTGTATGGTGTGTAACATCATACTTTGTTATCTGAAATGGATCCTTGCCAGCTTCCTGTAATGCAGCGAGCTTGTCCATTCTTACCTTAATCTGCTCATTAACATCTGGCTGTGCCTGATTCTTGTTATCTGCCACTTTTTTTCTCCTTCTTTACAATCTGTTACCTTAGGCACTTGCAAAACTCCCAAAACCGCATAAATTCTGGTTAGTACATTTCGCAATTACCTAAATCTGTTACCTGATTAATTACTAAACTATTAAATTAAAAACAAGCCTGCCTGTGAGTATTGTGCTCACAGCATATGCTCTAAAATCTTATTACTAGTCATTCTTAACAGAAACAATCTTATATTCAACCACACCAATAGGTGCTTCTACCTTTACGATATCTCCAACCTTCTTGCCAAGCATAGCTGCTCCAAGTGGTGATTCGTTAGATATCTTGTTGTTAAGGCTGTCTGCCTCTGAAGAACCAACGATTACATATTCAATATCTTCATCGAATTCAATATCATGAAGTACTACTGTACTTTCCATCTTAACAGCATCTGAATCTGTGTTGTCATCCTGAATTACTTCTGCATTTTTAAGAATTTCTTCAAGTTCTGCAATCTGAGTTTCAATATCTCTCTGCTCATCTTTAGCTGCATCGTATTCTGCATTTTCTGAAAGGTCGCCCTGTTCTCTTGCTTCCTTTAACTTTTCAGCGACTTCCTTTCTTCTATCTACTTTTAAGTGCTCAAGTAAAGCAACTCTCTCTTCATATCCCTTTTTTGTAAGTAACTGCTTCTCTGCCATTGTTCGTCACCTTTCCCATAAATAAATTCATTAAAATATTCATATAATGATGCCAGGGTCAAAATTCCAAAAGTTATTTGTGCGAATACGTAAAACTTTTTATTACAAAATTATATACTTGTAAAATTCTTTCAATTCCGGCACTCACATTATTACCATCATCTGATAAAATGCTCAAGATATTATATCTCACCTAAACTTTTATGTCAACGTCCGTATCTTCTCCACGAACTCATTGAACTGCTCCTGCTTAGTCACCTGATTTACCTCGTGTCTTAACGCTGCGGCATGCTTTATTCCGGTTGTGTACCACGCAAAATGCTTTCTCATCTCACGCACTGCTGTAAATTCGCCCTTTGTTTCAACAAGCATCTGACAGTGTCTTATAAGCATATCAGCAACCTCATCTATAGAAGGTCCCGAAGTAATCACACCCGTTTCAAGATAGTCTTTAACCTGTCTGAATATCCATGGATTGCCCTGTGCTGCCCTTCCTATCATAACTGCATCACAGCCTGTTTCCTTAAACATACGTGCGGCATCTTCTCCGCTTTTTATATCACCATTGCCTATAACTGGTATATTTACTTTTTCCTTTACTCTTCTTATAACATCCCAGTCAGCCTTACCGGAATAATACTGGCTTCTTGTCCTTCCATGGACTGCAACTGCAGCCCCGCCTGACTCCTGTATAATATATGCTATTTCTTCTGCATTAATACAGCTTTCATCAAAGCCAGTCCTTATCTTAACTGTAAGCGGCTTATCTATCGCATTTGCCATACTCTCAACTATTTTTCCAACAAGAAGCGGATTTTTAAGAAGTGCTGAACCTTCACCATTATTGACAACCTTTGGAACAGGACATCCCATATTGATATCAATTATGTCAAATTCCCTTTCACAGAGTCTTTTGGCTATATCTGCCATAATATCCGGGTCGGAACCAAAAAGCTGGACTGCAACCGGATGTTCCTTCGGGTCTGTTTTTAGCAGCTCCTCTGTATTTTTATTATTATAAAGAATGGCCTTTGCACTGACCATCTCTGTATACAATAACCCACAGCCCTGCTCCTTGCATAAAAGACGAAATGGCAGGTCTGTTACACCTGCCATCGGTCCTAAGGCTACGGGAGTCTTTATATTAACTGAACCTATTTTCATATATTTATAGCCTTTCTTTTTCCAAACATTTACAAATAAATCATCTGCTACGCATATGTAAGAACTTTCTGCCTTCTTAGACTATCTGGTATCAGCCCTGTCAGACCAAATCATAATAAAGTACTTTGTTATGATTTAATATTATACGGCTCATTACCTTCGCACATCACATCATCCATCCAGTCCTAAGAAAAACACCTTATAAAACATTTCAAGAGACTCTAATAACTCTCTCTTTTCATACTGGTTTTTCTTAACAAGAAGACCGCAGGCTATTTCATCATATAAAAGGTCGCCTTCATCTGCTGTTGACTTAAAAAGCAGTGTGCCATCCTCATCGAATTCAAGGTCAAGTATTCCACCAACCTCTTCTGTGAATAAAACACACATAATCTTTAACTCATTTTTTATATCCTCCGGAAGCTTATCAAAGTCCGGATTAAAGTAATACTTCTTCTCATACGAATTAGAAGCACACAGTACTACATTTTCATTATTATCATACATATCCGTACAATCCTCTCACTGAAACCTCACCAGCTCTTATAGCCACTGAAGCTCCATCCTCTGTTTTTATTATAAGTTCGCCGTCCTTATTAATTCCAAGTGCCTCACCTATAAGCTCTTTATTGGCATATATGACTTTGACCGTTCTGCCCTTATTGATGAGAAGCTCATTGTATCTGTCTATAAGAAGTGTTAAATCCTCAGTTTCTAAAAATGCTTCATAATACTTCTTAAAGCTCTTAGAAAATGCAGCTATAATGCTACTTCTTTTGACCTTCGTACCTGTTTCAAGATATATAGATGTTGCCATATCCTTTATCGACTCATCAAAGTCTGTTGTGTTAACATTAATTCCAATGCCTATAACAACATAGTGTATGGCATCCATTTCAGCACTCATCTCTGTAAGTGTTCCACTTATCTTCTTACTGTTAAGAACTATATCGTTTGGCCACTTGACATAACATTTTGCATCTTTCACTTCTTCATTGATAGCCTCAACCATCGCAACAGCAAGCACTAGAGTAAGCATTGATGCACTTTCAGGGCTTATATGTGGTCTTAAAAGCAGGCTCATCCATATGCCGCTTCCTGCCGGTGATACCCATGTTCTTCCTCTTCTTCCACGTCCGCCTGTCTGACACTCAGCCACAAAAAGTGTACCATCCTGTGCATCCTTTTCAGCCGCAAGCTTTGCCTGATTATTAGTTGAGTCTGTTTCGTCAAAATACTTAATATGCTGGCATATTCCCTGCATATTGCCATCATCATCAAGCAGCAGGCTCTCTATCTCCGAAGCTGTTATTATATCAGGATATTCTGTAATTCTGTAGCCTTTATTCTGGACAGAATTTATAACATATCCCTCTTCCTTTAGCTGGTTAATAACCTTCCACACAGCAGTCCTTGACACACCAAATGTTTCACACAACTGCTGGCCTGACACATAATCGTCAGCACATCTTAACAAATGTAATATTTCTGATTTCATATATACCACCTGAATTCGCAGTAATTCCCATATCCTATATTCTGCAATCCTTATCTAAAAAGAACTGCACTGGCTTTCCTGTCTTTTAGTTATATTTTAGTTATAATATATCCTACAGAACAATAAGAGCTGTAACCACTGTCATAACCGCAAGTAAAACCGCAACAACTGCAACTATAAGACCCGACACTTTATTGCCGTTAATAAAATGCTTTACCGATGTAAGTGCATTTACGATTGTTCCAAGAAGAAACTCAATAGGAAACAATATTCCGCTTTTGCTTCTTAAAAACAGCACAATAATAAATATTACTGTAGCCGCAACTGTAAGCACAATGTTGGTATAATCTATAATCATTTTTGTCTTTTTGTATGAACCACTTGTTGTATAATACATATCAATTCCTCTCTGTATTCCATACGATTGATGTAAGTAGCAAAATGTATCCATAAAGCATATTATGGCAACACACCTATTTTTGTTGCTGATATTTTGTATATTATTAGTACACATTGCTGCCATAACGCTTATATACTTGCATTATATAATTAGTATGCACCAAGTGTAGCTGCCATAACTGCCTTTATTGTGTGCATACGGTTTTCTGCCTCATCAAATACAACTGACTGCTCTGACTCAAATACTTCATCTGTAACTTCCATCTCATCAAGTCCGAACTTGTCGTGTATCTCCTTGCCGATAGTTGTCTTAAGGTCGTGGAAGGCTGGAAGACAGTGCATAAATATAGCATTCTTGTCTGCATTATCCATAACCTTTTTATTAATCTGATATGGAAGTAAAGCCTTAATTCTCTCATTCCATACTTCATCTGGCTCGCCCATAGATACCCATACATCTGTATAGAGTACTTCTGCGCCCTTTGTTCCCTCTTCTACATTTTCTGTGAGTGTTACAGAACCGCCGCTTTCCTTAGCCCATTCCCTGCACTGGTTCACTAACTCTTCGTTAGGGAAATATTCCTTTGCTGTGCATGCTGTGAAATGTAATCCAAGCTTAGAGCACACTATCATAAGTGAATTACCCATATTGTATCTTGCATCACCCATATAAACGAACTTAACACCTTTTAATCTGCCAAGCTTTTCCTTTATTGTAAGCATATCAGCAAGCATCTGTGTTGGATGATACTCATTAGTAAGACCATTCCATACAGGAACTGATGAATACTTTGCAAGGTCTTCTACTATTTCCTGTCCGAAGCCTCTGTATTCAATTCCTTCAAACATAGTACAGAGAACTCTTGCTGTATCTGCTATGCTTTCCTTCTTGCCTATCTGTGAACCCTTAGGGTCAAGATATGTAACGCCCATACCAAGGTCATGTGCAGCTACCTCAAATGAACATCTTGTACGTGTACTTGTCTTTTCAAATATAAGTGCTACATTCTTTCCACGAAGTGGCTGTTCAACAACACCATCCTTCTTCATCTTCTTAAGCTTTGCTGCAAGCTCTATAAGATACTCTATCTCTTCTGGTGTATAGTCCTTTAATGTTAAAAAATCTCTTCCTTTAAGGTTCATAATAATCCTCCAATCAATACGCGTCTAATGTTGAGGGATTTCGTATTTCCTTCAATCCTGCGTAAAACATAGATTATATTTTATCGCATTTATTTTATAAATACAAGTACCAGCAAAAAGTGGGATGATAGCTGTTGGCTTTTGACCTAGGCACCAATACAATAAAATAAAAATCAAGCTCTTACATCAAAACAGGTAACATCAAAAAAGAATTAAAAGAGATAATCAGCGAATTATTTAAAAAGATTAAAGACAGATTTTTAATAATCTATAGAAATGTATCTGAGTTACAAACAAAAGCAAATTATTTTTGTGCATTTTTCTGTGTTTGCTCATTTATAGCATATTAAAAAGATTACAAAATCATAAACAATATAAAACCATACGAACCGCCATAGCACTATGCCTGACAGTCCATACAGTTCTTATATTTTATTAAGTCTTGTTCCGTTAAAATGTAAGTAACCCAATTAAACATCATTAAATGTATCCTCACACCTTTCACGGCTTATGTTTTAGTGAAATACATGATTTCCAATAATAACATAATCAGACATAGCTGACATATTGGCTACTGATATCATTCTGAATGATGTGTATCCACCGATATTATTATGTCCTGATAATGCTTCAACAGCGGCATCCATACATGTCTGTGTGCTTAATCCTCTGTTCATTCTGCTCTGGAACTTGTCAGATGGACCACCTGCTCCATCTGACACTCCAGAGAACTGGGAATTCTGATATATTACACCTGATATTGAACTTGGGAACTTTGAACTTCTCACTCTGTTCAATACCACATTGGCAACTGCAAGCTTACCTTCATAAGGTTCGCTGCCTGCCTCCCAGTCAATGACACATGCAAGAAGATATAATTCTTCATCACTCACGCTCATTGTAGGATTATATGTTATATCTGTTCCAGATATAGTTTTTGATATAATCGACTGTACTCTTGCTTCTTCAGCCGCTCTGGCTGCCTCAGCTTCGGCTGCAAGTCTTTCTTCTTCGGCTATTCTTGCTGCTTCTTCTTCAGCTTCCTTCGCCTCTGCTTCTTCGATAGTGTATCCTGTAAGGATATCCTCATCATCTAAAGAAACCTCTATCGCATCTGCTTCCTGACCAAACAGGAGAGCTGCCGTCTTAGTATAACCTTCACAATTACCAGAGCTTATCTTAGTCCATCCTTCACTTATCTCTAACACATCAACCTCAGTGTTCTTGTAAAGTCGTCCGACAACCTCTGACTCAGCCCCCATACTCTGATATACATCTAAGTAAGGCTCTGTAATTGCAAGCGCTTTGTCATGCATCTGGCCCTTTGTTTCTTCGTATCCTGTTACAACTGTTTCTTCAACATTGGCTGCGTATGATGCAACTCTGATTTCGGTATCAGTAATTGTACTTTCGTGTTGCTCATAGGTAGGTTTCGCGTCTGTTACCTTTGGAAGAACTGGCATCATCATAACTACCATTGTCGCTCCCAGACAACAAGCAGCTTTGCTACTTCTAAGTTTCATAAAGTTTTTCCCTTTCCGGCACAAGTTGTTAAATGCGCCTACAAAATGTTACAGAATTGTTACATTTTGTTACGAAAGTATAATAGCAAAGTTAATCAAATTTGTCAAATTTGTTACAAAAAGCCGTATAAACCAGTGTTTCCGCGGCTTTACGCTTATATTATCTATTTAACATTTATTAAATATTTATGAAATAGCAGCCTTTTTATGAGGCATCCGACACATTTCTACACGTTCTTACAATCTCTGCCTTACTGCTTCGTAGGTAAGAATTGTACATGCAATAGCTGCATTGAGTGACTCAACTTTACCCTGCATAGGAATTCTTACAAGTTCATCTGCCTTCTGTGTAAGTCTGTCTGAAAGTCCGTTTCCCTCATTGCCAATCATAAATGCTGTTGGCTGCGCATAGTCCTTCTGATTGTAATTATCCGTTCCCTTAAGATGCGCAGCGTATACTTTAACACCTTTTTCCTTACATTCATCTACTGCCTTACATATATCATCAACATATATGACAGGCACTCTGTAAAGTGACCCCATAGTTGAACGTATCGTCTTCGGATTGTATATATCAACTGTGTTACTGCTCATAATAATGCCTGTGACACCTGCCCCCTCAGCCATTCTTACAATAGTTCCAAGATTGCCGGGGTCCTGAAGATTTTCAAGTATAAGAAGAAGTGGCTGTTTTTTAGCATCTACCGTATTGTCTTCTACTTTATCAGCCCCGTCGTCTTTACTATCTGTATAGTTATCTTTTTCAAACATATCTTCTATGCATACATCCGACATCTTAACGACAGCCATTATTCCCTGAGGTGTCTGTGTGTCTGACATACGCACAAACACGTTATCTGACACAATCTCAAGCACATCTTTTCCTACGGCTTCATAATTCATCTTTTTAAGGAATTCTTCATTGTCAGCTTTAAACGTTTCAGATATATACACCTTTACAAGTCTGTCCTTTGGTGCTTCCGATACCATCTTTATCCCTTCAACAACAAACTGTTTTTCTTCTTTTCTTAACTTTGACTTCTTCTGCAGATTAACTATATGCTTAACCTGCGAACTACTCGTACTTGTAATCATTCTATTTTAGCAGCCAGTAATTATATCTAATTAATTACCAGCTTTTCCTTTCCTAAATTCTAAAATGTAATTCCATAATACTAAACTAATAACAATCCAGCAAGCAATAGTTATTGTAATTTTTATCTATTGCATAATCACCCTGATTATTATAAATACACAGGTTATTATAAATGCTGTCACACATCTTTTAGCAGAAAATACAGCAAGTCTTTGTGGGTTATTTTTATAATATTTCACCATTACTGTATCCCCTTCTTTGGCGTACATTGATACCTGAATCATATTATCAGACACAATATTTCTGCCCTCCGCCTTATATTTAACAACTGCCCATTGTGAATTTCTGAAATGTGTTCCATTCTTATTAGCATATCTTGTCTTTATAATCTCTGCATCAGCTTTCTCTACCCTGCCGCCCATAAATATAAGCTGCCCCCCTGTATGAGCGAATATAAAAGCGTTATTACTATAATAGTATGTAAATTCTTATTGAAACTTCCCGTTTTATAGCAATCGGGAACTTACCTTGAAA
>OGEI01000189.1_pt1 | contig 50272 bp, 47 predicted proteins | sample 1570631 | NCBI WGS metagenome assembly OGEI01 (sample SAMEA2582139, study PRJEB24529) | metagenome | biome: Human gut stool | place: China | collected 2011
CTGACTTGTGAGAGGACGCTTATATCTGCCCTTCACACCCTAAGAAAGCACCACAAAATCTGCTGCTCTACGGTAAGTGAAACTCCGGTTATAATGTCCCAGCCATTCGTTCCCGGATTGCCACTCCGGTCGGAGTTCCGGCAAGCCCTCCTTTTCCGGTTTCGCGGATGTCCTCGCTCATGCTGCGTCCAATTGCACGCATTGCGTCTATCACTTCATCCGGCGGAATTTTACTTGTGATTCCAGCCATGACCATATCCGACGAAGTCATTGCATTGACTGCCCCCATCACGTTGCGTTTCACACACGGCACTTCCACCAGACCTGCCACGGGATCACAGGCAAGTCCGAGCAGATTTTTCAATGCGAGGGCTGCCGCATGAGAAATCTGCTTGGCATCTCCACCCATAAGGTATGCCACTCCTCCAGCCGCCATCGCTGATGCCGAACCGATCTCTGCCTGACAACCTCCGGCTGCCCCCGCAAGAAATGCCCTGTTTGCGATCACTCCTCCGATTCCCGCTGCCACATAAAGGGCTTCCACCATTTTTTCTTCGGTAAAATGTTTTTCCTCTTCCAGTGTAAGAAAAACTGCCGGGACAACACCGCAGGAGCCCGCAGTCGGTGCCGCAACGATCCGTTTCATGCAGGCATTGGATTCACCTGTCTTTAAAGCTTTTTCCATCACTTTTCCAATAAATTTTCCACAGAGCAAAGTTCCTGCTTCTCTTGCCGCATGCATTTTTTCCCCGTCTGTTCCCACCAGACCACTTGCGGACTTCAGCTTTCCATCATAATTGTCATCTGCCTCACGCATTGCCTGATACATGCCCCGCATCTGCTCAAAGGCTTCTCCCTCGCTGATTCCCTGCTCTTTGCAATCATCTTCCTGCACGATTTTCCAGAAGGGTTTTCCTTCTTTTGTTGTCATTTCGCATATTTCTTCTAAGGACTTATACATTTTTCTCTCCCTACAGTAAACTCAGATAAGTTACTTTTAAAATTCCTTCCATCCGTTCTAACCACTTGAGTGCATCCGCCGGAATTTCCTGATCGCACTCGATGACCATAACTGCATTTCCACCGCGGCTTGCACGGTATAACTGCATCGTTGCGATGTTGACCGATTTGTGGGCAAGCATGGATGTCACCTCTGTAACATGCCCCGGCTGGTCAATATTATGCACGATCAGTGTCGGATAATCTCCACTGAAATTTGCTGTCAGGCCATCGATCTCACAGATTTCAATACGTCCGCCTCCGATAGATGCCGCGATTACCTCCAGCGTTCTTCCTGATTCGCCTGTAAGTTCCAGTTTTACAGAGTTTGGATGCACATCCCCAAGATCGATCCCGGACAGTGTGAACTGCAATCCCTCACGCTCCGCGATCTCAAAGCTGTGCGGAATCGCCGGGTCATCCACCTGCATTCCCAGAAGTCCTGCCACAACCGCCTTATCCGTTCCATGTCCTTTTCCTGTTGCCAGAAATGATCCGTGAAAAAAGATATCTGCCCTTACCACTTTTTCTGCAAGCAGTTTGTGACAGACTCGCCCGATTTTTACTGCTCCCGCTGTATGGGAGCTGGACGGTCCAACCATGACCGGTCCAATAATATCTAATAAATTCATAATCCTCCTTGTTTTGCGAAGCAAAATGCGAACCCTCTGGTGAGCAGAGGATTTAGTCTCCTTGTTTTGCGAAGAAAAAACAGGGTATACCAAATCTGATATACCCCATCGTATAGTTTTTGTTGATAAAACATTTTTATTCTGATGTAGAAATTATATCTGCTTTATACCGGAAATGCAAGCGTTACTGCTCGCCCGGAAGTAACACTTTTTCCTATTGATTCTTTCAAAGATAAATGTCATAATATAATCTATACTGTAATAGCATAAAAGTACGGAATCATTACCTTATAATATAGAAGTGGTAAAGGCAGACTCTGTTCTGACAAACACGCCGCTTCCGGGGAGGAAATGAAAATGCAGATAAAATGCGAAATACTGTGGTTCCATGATTGAAGAAACTGCAGATAAATGTCCATTTTGCGGGGCAACAAACAATGCAGTCAAACGAACCGCCGATAAAACACCAAAAACAATTGCCGAATTACAGCAGTGGTATCAGGACAGACACCTGCCGCCGTATGAGACAACAAGATTTTTTATTGGCATCAATTATAAGAAACCAAAAGCATTTGGTATTTATCAGGATGGCGACCAGTTCATTGTATACAAAAACAAGGCAAACGGCGAACGTGCCATCCGCTATCAGGGCACGGATGAAGCTTATGCTGTCAATGAACTTTATCTGAAATTAAAATCTGAGATTTTAAATCAGAAGGCAAATAACCAGACAAGAAAGCAACAGCAGACACTCACGCGGGAGCAGAAGAAAGAAAAGCGGAAAAACATACTCATCACTTTTGCGATCTTTTTTGCCGGCTTTGTGGGGCTGATCTCCATTGCCATTATCGATATGCTTGCCAAAGGATTCGGAGCTTCCCTGTTCTGGTCCGTTTTTCTTGCAATCGGACTGACAATCGCAAGTTTAATTCTGGCTGGTAAATTTGGTGACCGTGTTCCTCTCCTGCAAAAATTTCATGATAACGTAATTGGGGAAAAGTCGTCCGGTCGCGCATTTTTACTGACTTATGTTGTGATTTATGTCATTTCCTTCTGTTTATTATTTGCACCGCTCCACGCTTATTACAATGTCAGCTATTATCGCTATAACGACACCATTTACGCCAACACACGCCATAGCTGGTATGAGTACGAAGACTACGGTTATGGTGGCGATTATGAAAAAGTCAGCAAATCCTCGATTCCGGACGACGTCTTAGCAAATAAAACTGACTATCAGTTCAACTACAATGATGATAGCGAATGGACTTCCAGCTTTACAGAATTTGAGGACAGCAGTTACTATGACGAGCATTATACTTCCGATTCTGATTCCGACAGCAGTTATGACTGGGATTCCGGAGACAGCTGGGATTCCGGAACAACAGACTGGGATAGTGACTGGTAACTATAGAATACAAAGGAGTACATATGGAACATACACATATCGCCAAGGACGGTACTGTTTATACACACACGCATGAGGAAGCACACGAACACGGTCACTCACATTCCCACCCTCACCATCACGAAAGCACAAAGGCAGTTTTAAACCGTATGAACCGTGCAATCGGGCATATGGAAGCCGTTAAGACCATGATTGAGGACGGAAGGGACTGCAGTGAAGTCCTGATCCAGATTGCGGCAGTGCGGTCAGCAATCAACAATATCGGTAAAATCATTCTGGAAGATCACATTAACCACTGTCTGGTAGATGCGATCGAAACAGGTGATGAGCAGGTATTAAAAGACTTAAACGAGGCTATTAACAAGTTTGTGAAATAGCCTCCGGTGCTATATGTTCTCATTTAGTCATAGTTTGTTCATTTTTTATTCATATTTTATAGAAAATCCTGAAATCTTCCTTCTTTTTTATTTATCTTTCCAATTGTTTTTTTTCCTCATAAGCGATATATTCTTTTAGTATCAAAAATAATTTTTTTACTGTAATTTTACATGTGTTTTACTTAGACAATAAAAGAGCTTTTAAAACTCTTTTTCATTGCAGATTATCATAACTGCTGATAAATGTAACGCACCTGTATTTTTTTTGCAAAAGCGATTGCAAAAAGCTCAGATGCAGACAGGAAAATCAATTTTTTGTATTTTCCTGTGCCAAAAAGGAGGGTATATGAAACAGAAATTCAAGTCAGTCAAAGAAAAAATGAATAAATTATTCCAGAAATTTGCACCGGTAAAGGAAAAAGCAGAAGTTTTTCTTTCCAAATTACCAAAAAGGAAACCACACAGTGAGAAATATTATAAGAGAATTGCATTTTTCAATAAATATTCTCTTATTTTCCACTTTATTTTAGCATGCTTTATTACTTTTACCGTAGAAGTGATCTCCAGAAGAGACTTTTTCTCTGCTGTTTCCTTCGTAGGCAATCATACATGGGCTTACCTTTACAATGCCTTTATTGTATTTGCTTCCTTATCAATTGTTTACCTGTTTAAGACAAGAGCACAGCTTCGTGTTCTGATCACCGGACTCTGGATTTTCCTCGGAACAGTCAACGGAATCATCCTTTCCAACCGTGTAACTCCATTCAGCTACACCGATTTTAAAATGCTTCCAGACCTGTTTGCAATGCAGAACACCAATTATTTTACTGCGGAAGAGGCTACCGTTGTAGTAGCTGTGGTTGCTTCTTTCATTATATTTCTGGTTCTCTTCTTTATCAAAGGACCGAAGTATCAGGGAAAACGCCACGTTGTATTTTCCCCACTTGCGATCGTTGCACTGTTAGTTGTCGGTATTCCAATTACAACACAGGCTGCACAGAGTTCTAATATTATTGCCTCTTACTTTGCAAATATTGCACAGGGTTACTCTGATTACGGATTTGTTTATGGTTTCTCTACAAGCGTTGTCGGTCGTGGAATGGATAAACCGGATGATTACTCCAAAGAAACCATTGACGCTATCGAAACTTTAGTGGACTCTTCCAAAGAAGAAACAACTGTTTCTGCTGGCAAAGAGCCAAATATTATCTGTATTTTGCTGGAATCCTTTATCGATCCATATGATGTGAATTTCCTTCAGATGTCAGAAGATCCGATTCCAACATTCCACAGTTTAGAGCAGAACTTCACCACCGGTTATCTTACCGTACCTGTTGTCGGAGCCGGAACTGCCAATACAGAATTTGAAGTTTTAACCGGTATGAGCATGCAGTACTTTGGTACCGGCGAGTATCCTTACAAAACAATTTTAAAACAGTCTGACTGCCCAAGCGTTGAAAGTATTGCATCTGTCCTTTCCTCTATTGGTTATGGCACACATGTCGTACATAACAACACTGCTACTTTCTACAGCAGAAACAATGCGTTTTCAAAAATGGGATTTGATACATTTACAAGTAAAGAGTTAATGAACATTACCGAGTACACACCAAGTGGAAGCTGGCCAACCGATAAAGTTCTTGTAAATGAGACGGTAAAAGCTATGGATGCAACCGAAAATCAGTCCGACTTTGTATACACGATCACGGTTGGTTCCCACGGCGATTACCCTGCTGAAAAGATTATTGAGAACCCGGAGATCACTGTAACCGGAGCTGCCGATGAAGCCTCCAATAATCAGTGGGAATATTATGTAAACATGATCCACAACACAGATAACTTTATTGCAAACCTCATTGATGCAGTCAACCGCCGCGGTGAGGATACCATTATTGTTATGTTTGGCGATCACCTTCCTACGATGGGTCTTGAAGATTCCGATATGAAATCCGGTGATATTTTCAAGACAAAATATGCAACCTGGAATAACTTCGGTCTTCCAAAACAGGACGCTGATCTGACTGCTTACCAGTTATTAGCACACATTACCGGTCAGATGGGTATCCATGAAGGCACCATGTTTACTTACACACAGACACAGGCAGATTCCTCCACTTACCAGAATGGTCTTGACAATCTCCAGTATGACCTTCTCTACGGTGAGAGATATGCTTACAACGGCGAGGATTTATATCCGGCAACGGATCTTGTCATGGACGTGGAAGACGTCAATGTAACATCCGTCCGTAAAAATGTATTGAATAATACCTTAGCGGTTTACGGTTCCAACTTTACAAAGAATGCCAAGATTTTTGTAAATGGCGAGAAGGTTCCTACCACTTACCTTACCTCCGGAATCCTGACAACTTCTCTGGATAATGTTTCCGATGGCGATGTGATTTCCGTAAGTATCACCGGTTCCCAGGGCATTATCTTACGTGCGAGCACGGATGAAGTTGTTTATGAAGATCCTGATGTGATCACAACTGAAACCGAAGAACCTACCGAGGTAAACGAGACAGAGTCCTCCGAAACCCGAACTACTGAAACAGAAACTTCTGGTACAGGAAACTCTGAGACTGTAAACTCTCAGGAAAATAATTAATCATACAAAAAATCCCGGATGTGCGACATTATGTACATCCGGGATTTTTTGTAAAGTGATAAAAATGCAATTTTATAAAAGTATGGGTTATACTGATGAATCAATTCGCCGTATGCATGACTGTCCCCATGAATTGCTTTATAAACTAAAGAGTACTCTTCTTTTTTCATCTTTTACCCACCTTTCATATATTAGATACCTGACCGCACCGCCAGGTTTCAAAAATTTTCTATTGTATCTATTTGAGGTAAAGTATTTTATACAGAAAAAGCCTGCATCTCAGGAAATATCCTTTCGATGCAGGCTTTTTTCTGTCTTATATGTAAGAATGATCGATTTTCGTCACCACGTAATAGTTATCACCGAAATGTTCATGCACAGACTGGAGCACTTCTGTGAGCAGTTCCTCGTCCGTCAGACGGAATCCAAATGGCGCGAGAATGTCAAAAATGAGGTTCGTATGCGTCCCGCCACTCACCATTCTGAAATCGTGAATGGACAAATCTTCATCAATTGCCTTGATCAGAGATACCATCGCCGCTTTCGTCTCACTCACATGCTCATCCGAAGTCACGACCGGATCCATGTGGATCGTTGCCTCACAGCCAAGTGTCTCACGCAGTTCATTCTCAATATTGTCTATCACATCATGCAGTTCCATAATATTTCCCTCTGCCGGAACTTCTGCATGCAATGAGATCATCTGTCTGCCCGGACCGTAATCGTGGACGATCAGATCATGCATTCCGCATACTTCCGAATGTGACATTACGATCTCATCTATTTTTTCTACAAATTCATGTGCCGGCGGCTGTCCAAGCAATGGATTTAATGTCTCTCTGGCAGCGTCAAAACCTGCATAACCGACTAATAAGCCCACAACCAGACCGCAGTAGCCATCAATTTTGATTCCTGTAAAATGGGTAAATACGGATGCCAGAAGCACAACCGTTGTCGCTGCGGTATCACTTAAACTGTCTGTGGCAACCGCTTTCATCGCTGCAGAATCCAGTTTTTTTCCAATAGCACGGTTATAATACGCCATATATAGTTTTACAAGAATGGATGCGATCAGGATCACTGCCACAAGGAGCGTGAACTCTGTTTCCTCCGGATGCATGATTTTTCCGATGGAGTCACGGACGAGTTCGTAACCCATCAAAAGGATTGCCGCAGCCACAACCAGGCCTGAAACATACTCAATCCTTCCATGTCCAAATGGATGCTCCGTATCCGGTTTTGCCCCTGCAAGCTTGAAGCCAAGCAGTGTCACGATCGAAGAACCTGCATCTGAAAGGTTGTTAAAGGCATCTGCTGTGATCGCAATGGAATTGCTTAAAGTTCCTGCGAGAAATTTACCGATAAAAAGCAGTACATTAAATAATATACCGATCACACCGCACAGCATTCCGTATGCCTCGCGCTGTTTTATTTTATCTTCTGAGTCTTTGATAAATATTTTTGCTAATAATGTTACCATGTCACGCTTCCTTTTTTATTCCAATTTTCCAAAATGTGCAAAAGGCCAGTAAGTAAAAAGTGCTTTCCCTAAAATTTTGTCTTTTGTCACATAAGTGTTGCTCCAATATCTCGCATCCCAGGAATCATTCCTGTTATCTCCCATCATGAAGTACGATCCCTCCGGCACCTCAAATGTATATGGACCTGTGGCAACAGTCCATTCTTCTTTCAGATAGTCCTCCTGTAAAGGCTCTGTCGATCCATTGATATATATTTTTCCATCCTCAATATCGATGGTATCCCCCGGAAGCCCGATCACACGCTTCACATAGATCTCGCTCTCATCATCCGGATACCGGAATACAACAATATCCCCTCTCTCTGGCTCTCCAACCACATATGCAAGCCGGTTTCCGATAAAACGGTCTCCCGGCAGGATTGTATTCTCCATTGACCCGGTAGGCACATCCGCATTGATGATCAGAAAGTTTTTGATGAGAAGCGCTGCCACTAAGGCAATTGCAAACGGGATCACCCAGCTCATGATCTCTTTGAAAATGGAGGTTTGTTCCTCATCATTCTCCTGATTTTCCGGTGTCTTAATACCGTCTGCTGTCTGCTCTGCTTTATGTTCTATTGGATCATTAAAATCTTCTACCTGTAAATCTTCCATTATCTTTTTATCCTCAATTCGTTTTCCTTATGATCTGCTATTCTGCTTTTTGCAATAGCTATATTTTACCATAACTGGAATGAAATAGATATGAGAATTTTCCCATTGCACAAAAAAGACTGCCGGCAGTTTACCTTTTTCATAAATCTGCCTGACAGTCTGATGTGCCTTCCGGAAAAAGCGCTTAGTACTCTTCCTCTTCGCCTTCTTCTTTCTCAGAAATATCGTTCACCGGTTTCTCCAGTCCCTCTATCGTGATATGGTTTTTCTCTGCGTAATCCCATAATGCAGCGTGGATTGCTTCCTCTGCTAAAAGGCTGCAGTGAACTTTCACCGGTGGAAGTCCGTCCAAAGCTTCCATAACTGCTTTATTTGTTACTTCCAACGCCTGCTGTACTGTTTTTCCTTTTACAAGCTCGGTTGCCATACTGCTTGTTGCAACGGCTGCACCACAACCAAATGTTTTAAACTTTACATCCTGGATGATCCCGTTATCATCAATGTCAAGATACATTCTCATGATGTCGCCGCATTTTGCATTACCAACGGTACCGACACCGCTTGGATTCTCAATCTCTCCAACGTTTCTTGGGTTGTTAAAATGATCCATTACTTTTTCACTATACATACTTTTTATCCTGCTTTCTTTGAATATAACCTGTTATTTTGATTACTGTAAAATCATGTGATTGAAAAATTTATTTATTCTGTTTTTTTACGAAATCCTCATATAATGGGGACATGCTTCTCAAACGTTCAATGATCTTCTTTAACTCGTCTACAACAAAATCGATTTCTTCTACGGTATTCTTCTCGGAAAGTGTCAGACGAAGAGAACCGTGTGCGATCTCATGAGGAAGTCCGATTGCAAGCAATACATGAGACGGGTCTAAGGATCCGGAAGTACATGCGGAACCACTGGATGCACAAACACCTGCCTGGTCTAATAAAATCAGCATGGACTCACCCTCGATATAACGGAAGCATACGTTTACATTGTTTGGCAGACGGTCATGTCTGTCACCATTCAATCTCACATATGGGATTTCTGTTAAAATACGGTCGATCAGATGATCTCTTAAACTGATCTCTTTTGCACTTCTCTCTGCCATGGTATTTTTTGCGATTTCGGCTGCTTTACCGATGCCTACAATACCCGGTACGTTCAAAGTTCCGGCTCTACGTTTTCTCTCCTGCGCACCACCGTGGATGAAGGAAAGAATCTTCACGCCTTTTCTGATATACATAACACCGATTCCCTTTGGTCCGTTAATCTTGTGACCGCTGGCACTTAACATATCGATGTTCATCTCTTCCACATCAATCGGAATATGTCCAAATGCCTGTACAGCATCGGTGTGGAATAATACACCATGTTCATGTGCGATACGTCCGATCTCCCTGACCGGCTGGATGGTTCCGATCTCGTTATTTGCTGTCATTATGGAAATCAGGATTGTGTCAGGACGGATTGCTGCCTCTAACTCGTCCAGTTTTACTTTACCGTTTTCGTCAACGTTCACATACGTGATCTCAAAACCTTTTTTCTCCAGGTAAGCACAGGTGTGAAGGATTGCGTGATGTTCGATTGTGCTTGTGATGATGTGTTTTCCTTTGGACGCATAAGCGTCTGCGGTTGCCTTTAATGCCCAGTTATCAGACTCGCTGCCGCCGCCTGTAAAATAAATCTCATCTGTCTTCGCATTGATCAGTTCTGCCACGGAAGTCCTTGCTTTATCAACCGCCTTTTTGCTCTCAGATGCAAAACTGTAAATTGCAGATGGATTGCTGTATACTTCTGAAAAATATGGAAGCATCTCCTGTAACACTTCCGGATATACCTGCGTTGTTGCCGCATTATCTAAGTAAATCAGTTTACTCATATCTTTGTACCTCTTTCTATCTCTAAATTAGTTTGTAATTGATATTTCCTAGTTATTTGATATGATATAAGTATTATAACGCATTATTTCCCCTTGTCAAGGTAGGAATTGTTTTCTTTTTTGTACAAGTACGCAATTCTTTTTCATAGTCGCCCGATACCTGACAATATATAAGTATCACGGCAATTCTTCCAGACCGCCGAACATTTTCATGAGTTCTTTTTCCCCATAATCATCAAAGTCAACGGTAATCATCATGTCATCCTCTCTCACCACGGAACCGGTGCCGTATTTTGGATGACGGACGCGGCGTTTTTGTGTGGTTACTGCTTCATTTCCTACTGAAATATTCTTTGTTCCTGTATTCGCCGATGGATTTTTTCCCCCTGATATTTTGCCGGCTTCTTGCAGTTCTATATGCTCTGCACGCTCTGCAAGGATCTGGCGTTTCAGATCCTGTAAATGCGTTGCCGAAGACTCCCGATCCTTCTCCTGTCCTTCAATCAGATTTCCCGGTATCATGCGCAGATATCTGCTCGGTCCGGGTGCTGCCCGGTACTGTCCCGGACTTGTGTAATAGGAAAGTTCCAGATGTTCCTTCGCCCTTGTGATGCCGACAAAAAAGAGACGCTGCTCCTCCTCTTCCTCCTCAAAACTTTTGGTCTGCAAAGGAATCAGCCCATAATTCACACCTGTGATAAAAACATGGGAAAACTCCAACCCTTTGGATGCATGAAGTGTCATAAGCTTTACAGTATCGTTTTCATTATGTATCTCTTTTTTCAAAATATTCGTTCCATACAAAGACGCCATATTCAAAAATTCCGAAAAACCTTCCACGACATTTTTCTGCTGCTCTTTCTGGTAGGTGGTCATGCGCTCCAAAAAGTCCATGACGCAGATTCTGTCTTCTACATACGAAGCTGTCGTTGGATGGAGATGATTTTCCAGAGAAAAATAGTTCCAGAGGTCTTCTGCTGTTGTGGATTGAGCGTTGAAATATGCTTGCGAAAATCCAAGCATTTGCTTACGGATATCTGAGTTTATTTTTTGCTTCTCTGATTGTGGAGTCTCTGTCTGTGTTTTCCGGGTTTCACTCAGAATATCAATTGTTTTTTCCGCCTCTTTCACCGACATGCCGAGCCCGTATCTCTTATCCGCAAGCGCCGCTATGCCGGAACTTTTATCCTTCGGGTTGACAGAAAAACGCAGTACCCTGATCAGCCAGTCCAGAACCGGAATATCTTTCACAGTCTTTTTTAACGAAACTTCGAATGGAATGCCTTCTTTTTCAAAAACATGTTCAAAAATTTCTGACTGGTTCTGCAAACGGTAAAAGATCGCCATTTCCCGGTATGGAAGCCCCGACACATGCAGATCCCTGATCCTGCCTGCAAGATAGTCAGCCTCCTGAAACGGATCATACATATTCCGGATCTGAATTTTATCACCGCTCTCCCTGCCGCCCTGCAAGGTGCCTCCCTGCTGCATGAAGCAGCGTGCCACTGCAAGGATTTCACTGCTGGAACGGTAATTCACCGGAAGTGTCAGCTCCGTTGCCTGATATTTGGTCTTCAGCTGATAAAAAATATGAAAAGCACTTCCACGCCAACTGTAAATGACCTGATTCGGATCACCTACTGCGAAAAAACAGGTCTGTGGTTTTTTCAGGCAGTCGATGAACTCTAACTGTTTCTCATCGCTGTCCTGAACTTCGTCCACGATGATCCAGGAGATATCTTGCATTCTTGTATTCTCGTTGTCTTGCAAGTTCGCATTCTTTTTTGATACCTCTTCTATTTCTGCTGACATCTTCACCAATTTACATGTGTTTTCCAACAGCTCATCAAACGTCATTTTATCCTGATGTCTCTTCTCTTCCTTTAGCAATGCCTTTAATTTTTCAATATCATCCTGATATTTGCTGTTTTTTTGTTCCAGACGCTTTTTCAGCCGGTTCTTATATTTGATTTTCAGCTGATAAGTTAAGATCAACTGCTCCGCCATCTCAAGTTCTTCGTCCGGATCCATTACCATAAATTCTTTGGTATAACCCAATTTTTCCACCGGAAGCATTTTCTTCAACATCGTAAGACACTCACTGTGAAATGTTCCAAAGCCCCACAACTGTTCCTCTGTGATCTCCGGCTCCAGCGCATACAGACGCTCTTTGATCTCATCCGCAGCCTTATTCGTAAAAGTCAGAACAACCATCTGCTCATATGGAATCTGCTTCTCGTAATGCAGATACATGACCTTTGTGATAAGAACCGTCGTCTTACCGCTGCCAACATTGGCATTCACCAGACAAGCGTTGCTCTCATCGAAAACGGCTGCTTTCTGGTATTCATTTAGACGTTGTAGTTGTTGTGTGTAATTTTCTTTAAATTCCATATTTCTTTAAATCCACCCTGCCATTCACCACTTCAATGCCGTCTGCTTTCAGCAGTTCTTCCTGCACATGCTCCCCTCCAAAGGCGAAAGCCCCTGCTAATTCTCCCTTGGAATTCACAACACGGTAACATGGGATATGCTCCGGATCCGGGTTATGGTGCAGGGCATTTCCGACTGCTCTGGACATTCTCGGATTCCCGGCAAGCTCTGCCACTTTTCCATAAGTTGCCACTTTACCTTTTGGAATGGTTTTCACCGCCTCATAAATACGCTTCGTCGGACTGTCTGTGATAATGTCATAGCTTTCTGCGATCATCTGCTTCACATCCTTATCCGGGATTGTCCCGTCTAAAATGATCGTATTCCAGTGTTCTTTATTCTGATGATATCCCGGAAGCACAGACGCATAGGCATCCCTCCAGAAATCGCGCCATTCCGGGCGCACTTTCACATTCAGATTGATGTATCCGTTCCGTTCATATACCCATAAAAATGCTTTTTTGCTTCCACGCACACGCACTAGCTCCCAGTTTGGATCATGGAACGGCGTTTCCAGATAAGTGTCTGGAAATGACAGTCCGTATTTTGTTGCTTCTTCTCTTGTTTTCATAATAACCTCCGCCCCATCTTCTCCATTGCGTCCTTATCCGGCTCTCTCACTTCATCTGCGAGTGCCACCTGGATCTGGAATCCAACCGGCACATCCGCATAATAACTGATAATATTCTTAAGGCTCTCGCGGTTTCCCGGCTCCATCACCCAGTCAGCATAAAAGGCGCTGGATAATTTTAAGATCAGCATCCGCTCTCTCACTTCCACCGCCGGAACGGTCTGTAAAAATGCGGCAAAGTTCTCTCCGTTTTCACTAATCTTTTTGCAGAACTCCTGCCACTGCTCTCCTAACTTTTCAAACGAGAACTCTTTTCTCCGGAACGTGGACGGCGCATGCTCTGCAGTCTTCACTCCCATCGGGACATCCCAGTGTTCCAGCAGGTTTTCCAGTCCGAAAAGTACCATCTGCCTGTCAAGCCGGTAATCTCCCACACAGGCGGCACAGCCATCTTTGCATCCACAGCCTTTTACAAGCTTCACTGCATTTTGGATAATATCTTCCATATTATCATAAATCTTTTCAGAGAATCCAAGTCCACCCACATACTTATCGTAAAAATAAATGTCTACGTCCGAGCTTGTGTCAAACGCAAGTTCCAGTGCATTCGCCGACGTGATAACTCCAATATCCTCCTGCTCCGTCATGGTCACCATCCGGGCAGCATTTTTCAGTGCAAAACAGACGCCCTCATAATAATTGTTCCGCACCATTTTCGTATTTTCATTCACCTGAATTAAGCCACGGTAAACTTTGACCACATTCTCCGGCACACGCATCCAGGTGCTCTCCGTATCATAGTCTTTGGAGAGTGCCTTCGGTAACTGCTCATAGCCAAGATTCTGATGATTATGAAACTGCATTTTTTTAAACATATAAACGTAATCGCTCACATTGACATCGCCAAAATGAAGCTCTGTGCGCGCAAGCGGCATATTTTTACTCTCGTGAACGATCTTCACATTCGCTTCCCCTGCCGCAACTGTATAATAATTTCCATTAAATGGCACTGCATAGGCAGTCCGGCTCTCAAGATCAAGCTTTGTCACCTGATAGGCAACGCCGTCATGCATGTAGACCGCACCATCGTGAAGCTCGCGGAACGCCTGACTCTCGTCCATCTCTGTGATTTCTTTTCCGCTGTCCTTGTGCAGAAGCTTATAGCGCTTCTCGTCAATATTGCGCATGGAAAAATCACCCGCCGGGAACTCACCGCCAGACCACGCAAATTTTCCATTGTGGCTCGACAGTTCCTCAGCGCGGAGAAGTACCGGGATTGCCTCGCCAAGATCCGGAAACAGGGAAATATCATCAAGCGTCAAAGGAATCTCCGCTGCTGCCGCACGGATATGCGCCAGCTCAATGATCAGATTATTCTTATCGATCACAGCATTTTCACTGCTTCCCTCAAACAGCCAGCCCGGCTCAAGCGCAATGTACTGGTCAAACGGCTGATTGTCGAGAATGAGATAGTTGCTGCTCCTTTTCCCGCTTCTTCCGGCACGCCCTGTCTGCTGCCAGAATGAGGCTCTGGTGCCCGGATAACCGACTAACACCGTGGTACTGATCTTTCCGATATCAATTCCAAGTTCTAATGCATTCGTGGAAACAAGTCCCATCAGTTCTCCCGAGATCATCTGATTTTCAATCTGTTTCCGCTCAAGCGGCGTGTAACCGCCACGATAACCGGAGATTTCATCCGGCTTATGCGTGCCTAAAAATCCCTCCGCTTCCAAATGATCTCTCGTCTCTTTTAAGACGATCTCCACATTCTTTCTGGACTTCGTAAACGCAATAAAATTTTTTCCTTCATCCATCAGCTCCGGCAAAAGTTCTGCCGCCACTGTCGTAATGCGGATCTGCCCATAATAGTTGTCGTCTTTCCCCATGATCTTCGGCGGCTGGATGAGATAATATCCACGTTCTGCTGCTGGTGAGCCGTCCTTATCCACAAGTGCAAACTGCTTTCCACAGATCTCTGCTGCAAGCTCCACCGGATTGGCAATCGTAGCAGAACTGCAAAGAAACTGTGGATTGGAATGATAATAACGGCATACTCTTGAAAGTCTGCGGAACACATTTGCCAGATGCGAACCGAACGCTCCACGATAGGTATGCAGCTCATCGATCACAATGTATTTTAAATTGGAAAAAATAAAATCAAACCCGTATTTGCTGTGATTCGGCAAAAATGCCCCATTCACCATCTCCGGGTTTGTCAATATGATATTGGCACTCTGCCGGATTCTTGTACGCTCCGCCACCGGCGTATCCCCATCATACACGCCCGCCACAATACGGTTCTCTCCAAAGTATTCCAGATACGGTGCGATCGCACGGTACTGGTCTGCCGCAAGTGCCTTGGTCGGGTAAATGAAAATTGCCCTTGTCAGCGGATTTTTCAAAATATCCTGTAAAACCGGAAGTAAAAAACTCAAGGTCTTGCCGCTCGCCGTTGATGTTGTGATAACAACATTCTTCCCGGAAGTCACTTTCTCAAACATTTCCGTCTGATGACAGTATAGCTTCCCGATTCCGTGCGACTTCAGGTACTCCGCCAGCTCCGGCAGAAGATTCTCCGGGAAATCGTCATATACTGCCGGGTGGGCAGGGATTGTTTTTTCGTAAATGATGCAGTCTTTGATGTCCATGGAAAAGTCCTTCCTATTTTCTGACAGATGTCGGAATATCAATATTTAGTCCAAGCAGCATCTTTACCAGCCACACAAAGAAAATCAGCACCAGTATCGGAATCAGGCATGAAGTCACAAGCAAAATTGCCAATGCCTCGATAAAGTTATTCAACACATTCTCCACATTCGCAGTCGCTGTGGACACTCCTTCCTGCACTTTATTAAAAAGTCCTGAAAAAAATCCACCGGCATTTTCTTTGCTGTCACTGTCTGAATCACTCTGGGATTTTTCATTGCTGCTCTTATCGTCCACCTGTCCACTTTCTCCTGTTTCAGATTCTATCTCATCGGTTGTCTGCTTCGCAGTCTCTATCGTACTCTCGATGGATGACGCATAGGTTGTCTCGATCATATCCGCCACCTTCACGCTCGCCGGGATCACAAGATACACTGCCAGTCCGAAAAGCAGGAATTTCTGTGCGACCACTCGCAATATCTCTTTCCTCCACAACAGATACCCGGAGAAAAATACACATGCAATTGGAACCAGTATCTTAAATGCCGCATATCCGGTGATCGTCACCAGATATTTTTCCAGATAAATGGCACATAATACAATCAGAAAATAACTGCTCAAATCTGCCAGCTTGTTAGCAATTGGAGTTCCGACATCCCCCGGAATCAATGTGATCGCTGCTGATGCCGCTGTAGATGCTGCGGCAAGCTCCATGACGGTTGTTTTCTTATCGTCCAATGACTGGATTGTCTTCGCATTAAATTCTGTCGAAGAAGTAAACCGCGCGATCACAAAAAATGACAGTAATGCAATCACAATTGGAATCAGCGCAAATAAAATCTTTTTCTGTTTTTCGTTTTCCATGTATGTGTGCTCCTTTATACTACAACTTCATCGGACAGGCATCCCTGTCTTATCTGCAAAAATTCCATACATTTTTGCTAAAATATATAAAAAAGTATATCCTCTTTTAAATTTTCATGCAACCAAAAGCACTTAGATACACTGAACAAAATCCCCCAACTTACCGATATATAAGTTATCGAAACAAGTTGTCTAATTTATTTCACGGAGGAAATAAAGATGAACTTAACCGTAAGCAATTATTTTGGCGGAACGATGAATGGATTCTCCACTGCCACGATCAACACAAGAAACACTGGAATTTCCAAAAGCAGTTCCTTTAGCACAGGAAAGTCAACCAAAAAATCTCTTAATTATAATGCAAAACAAATCTCCTCACAGCTTATCCGCGCCACAAAGTCGCGGACTGCCGCTGCGGTTCTCACCAAGGCAAAAAGTACAGTCAATAATTTACAGCACTGCCTCGGAACCGGGGAATATGATGACAGTGAGGTACAGATTGCCCTCGCACACGCAAAAAGAATGGTAAAATGCGCCCAGTCCAAGGTGTCTAATCTGAAACAGGAAGAAAATTTACAGCGGAAATATGAACGTGAAAAATCAGCAAAAGAAATGCAGCAGAAGTCCGAAGTGAAACGCCGCGTCCACCAGAAAGAAAATGATCTGAAACAAAAGATGGCGACAGAGGAGATTCAGCAGGTACAGAAAGAGAAATCAAGACGTCAGGAAATCATCCGCAAACGCCGTATGCACCGCAATGAAGAGCGCAGCAACATCAACGAAGCGGATATGAAATATCTGCAAAATACTATGGATTACAAACACGGCGGTATTTCCACTGCAGCCGGTGCAGCAACCGTCGATCTGTCTTATGTCGGACTGCAGATGAGTGAATTACAGCAGATGGAAGCACAAACGGAAGCTCAGATGAATGCCGAGTTAAATGCCACCGCCGATGCAGGCACTGTAGATACAGCCACCTGCGACAGTGGCTCATCTGCCGCAGCAGCCTCTTTCAATGGAAGCGTCAGCTCTGGAAGTGTTCTATAATTTCACCATGGGAAAATATTTTTAGAATCCCATCTTCATAGCTCACGAAGAAAATAATATTTGTTTATATCGTTTTTCTTTTCATTTACGCTGTGAATGACTTGTGAGAGAACTCTTATACATGCCCAATCAACGCTGTGAATTGCACCACAAAATCTGCAATTTACGTTATGGAACTTTGGTTGGCTTTGATTTCTGCCGCTCGTATTCTGGATTGACGGATTTTCACAATCTGGATATTGCATGCCACACAGTCTTGGCTTAATAAAAAATAGAACTGATTTGTTTTCAGGATTTTGGGAGCGGCCGGTCCTTAGAAAGCAGACATTGCGATTTCAAAAGCCAATGTAATTGGATTTTGAAATCACGATGGATGCTTTCTTAGTACCGCTGCCAGCAACAACAAGCGGAAGCGTTCCTGAAAACAAACAGTTCTATTTTTTATGTTTATAAATACTTTATAGGCATGCAATTAACATAACCTACGAAAATCCGTAACACCACCTACAAGCGGCAGTTCAAAACCTAAACTCCGGTTACTTCAATATTTCACGGACGCAGTCAGCGATGTCGTCATCCTTGCAGTCAGCAAAGAAGTGTTTTGTAAAGTGTTCTCCGCTTAAAGCTCCTTTGACAAGCTCATGATCTAATTCTTTTAAGATCGTGACGAGATCCCTGTGCGTAACAGCCTTCACTTCATCCAAAATCTTCTTGTTGCGCTGTTCCGGCACAACACGTTCTTTTGGATAGCCGCCGCCACCAGGAGTGCAGAATAATTTTTCAAAAATATAAGTGAGATTTAATTCACCGCCCCAGCCAAAATTTTCTGCAAATGGGAGCGCAATACAGTTTCCATCGTTTACCTGTGAGAACAGATAGGCATCTAACGGAGATTCAATATGACCGCAGAGTACCTTTGGGAAAGCGTTGCAGGCGAGCATAGCACCCTCGCCGGTTCCGCAGCCTGTAATAACAAAATCAGCAGCCCCGGAGTTTAATAATACAGCGGCAAGAATTCCATTTTGTACATAAGTGAGCGGATGATCGTCCTCGGCGGAGTACATTCCGTAATTGACAACTTCGTGCCCCATAGGCTCAACGACTGATTTTAACGTCTGGAAAATCAGTTCATTTTTGGCAGCCTGACTGTTTTCGTTGATTAATGCTATTTTCATAAAAATAATACCTTCTCTCTAAAAAAAATGTAGGATGGATGATGGAAAAACTACATCAGGTCTTTCATGTCACAGTTATCCATGTCATCAAAGTCCTGATTTTCGCCAACCATTCCCCAGATAAATGTGTAAGCCTGGGTGCCGCAGCCGGAGTGGATGGACCAGCTAGGGGAGATGACTGCCTGCTCGTTCCGCATCACGATATGACGTGTTTCCGTTGGCGCTCCCATATAATGCATGACAAGGGCATCTTCTGGCATATCAAAGTACAGATAGACTTCCATACGTCTGTCATGCGTGTGGCAAGGCATCGTGTTCCATACACTTCCCGGTTCTAATTTTGTCATTCCCATCTCTAACTGGCAGCTCTCTACCTGACCGGGAAGGATATATTTACAGATCGTTCTGTGGTTGGCAGATTCTAAGGAACCTAATTCTACTTTGTTACAGTCTTTTACGATCACAACACCATCTTCCGGTGTGCCTTCCGGTTTGATCAGAACAGTTGGACAGGTTCTGTGGGCAGGAGCACTGTTTAAGTAGAATTTGGCAGGCGCAGATGGATCAACACTCTCAAAAGTGATGTCTTTGGAACCCATTCCGATATACATGCCTTCTTTATGACCAACGTTATATACTTTGCCATCGACAGTGATTTTTCCGGCTCCCCCGATGTTGATGACACCGAGCTCGCGTCGCTCACAGAAATACTGTGCACGAAGTTCATCTCCGGCAGTCAGAGTTAAAGGCTTTACAGGAACAGCAGAACCGGTAATGATACGGTCAATGTGACTGTATACCAGTTTGATCTGATCCGGCTGGAACAGATCGTCAATCAAAAATTCTTCTCTTAATCGCTCCGTTGTGTAATGCTTGACATCTCTTGGAGATGCGGCAGTTCGTAATTCCATAATACATCCTTCTCCTTAAATAAAAATTATTTTGCTAACTCTAAATCAAAATTAAAGTAGTTTACAGCATTGTTATAAGAAATTCCACGTACAATTTCCTCGAGTGTCTCATAATCAGCCGGATATTCCCCGTTTTCTACCCATGTGCCGATCAGATTGCAGAGGATTCTTCTGAAATAATCGTGGCGTGTGTAAGATAAAAAGCTTCTGGAATCTGTTAACATTCCAACAAAACCGGAAAGGTTTCCGAGATTTGCAAGGGAGATCATCTGGTCAGTCATGCCGGTCTTATGATCGTTGAACCACCATGCGGAACCCTGCTGGATCTTTGCAACAGCAGTGGAATCCTGGAAACATCCAAGGATCGTACCGATGGACTGGTTATCGTTTGGATTTAAGCTGTATAAAATGGTTTTTGGAAGCTCGTCTGTACTGTTTAATGCATTTAAGAAATCTGCCATCTCAGAAGACGGAGCATAGTTATTGATGCAGTCGTAACCGGTATCAGGACCAAGTTTGTTGAACATTGGAGTGTTGTTGTCACGTTTGCATCCATAATGAAGCTGCATTACCCAGTTTCTCTTAGCGTACTCTTTTCCAACAAAAACCATAAATGCTGTTTTGAAAATGATTTCTTCCTCTTTTGTGATGGAAGCTCCACCAAGACGTTTTGCAAAAATAGATTCTACAGTTTCAGCAGAAGCAGGAGCGTACATCACATACTCTAAACCGTGATCGGATACAGAGCATCCCATGGAAGCAAAGAAGTTCATACGGTTTTTTAATGCCTCGCACAAAGAAGCAAAGGAATCTACCTTGATGCCGGAAACATCAGATAAAGTCGCAAGGTAATCAGGATAAGTTGGTTTTTCGATATTCATTGCTTTATCAGGACGCCATGCCGGAAGAACCTGAACGTCAAAGCTATTGTCCTCAGCAATTTTTTTGTGCCACTCTAAGCTGTCAACAGGATCGTCTGTTGTGCAGATTAAAGTTACATTGGACTGTTTGATGATATTGCGGACAGACATGGATGGATCTGCAAGTTTTGCGTTACAGAGATTCCAGACTTCCTCCGCAGTTTTTTTGTTTAAAACACCGTTGTATCCGAAATATTTCTGTAATTCGAGATGACTCCAGTGGAAAAGTGGGTTTCCGATTGCTTTTCCTAAGCATTCAGCCCATTTGAAGAATTTCTCTTTGTCTGGAGCTTCTCCGGTGATGTAATACTCATCCACACCGCAGGAACGCATAAAGCGCCATTTGTAGTGGTCGCCGCCGAGCCATACCTGAGTGATGTTTTCGAACTGGCGGTCCTCGTAAATCTCCTGTGGATTGATATGGCAGTGATAATCTAATACAGGTGTTGTCGCTGCATAATCAAAATATAATTTCTGGGCTGTTTCGTTGGAAAGAAGAAAATTCTTGTCCATAAATGGTTTCATAATAATGTCCTCCTAAAAGTTAAAATAATGTTGTTCCTCGTTTTATGATTTTTCCAGAGAAAATCGATTTTTTTGGCATTTCCTCTCCGGCTAAAACACCGAGCAATGTCTGGACTAACTGGTGTGTCTGGGTTTCTAAACGGTTGTCAACAGAAGTCAGCTCCGGTGTACAGCAGTTTGTCAGCATGGAGTTGTTATATCCCATAACGGAAAGGTCTTCCGGGATGCGAATCCCTTTTTTCTGCGCATATTTGATACTGCCAATCGCAAGGGAATCGTCAGAAGTCATGATGCCATGAAAAGACGCCCCTTTTTTTGCAATGTCTGCCACAAAGGCGGCAATCTCATCCAGATGTTCGATATTGCCGTCGTAAAAGTGGATCAGTTTTTCAAAACCCGGAATATTGTGTTCTTTCATTGCATCGCGGAATCCGTGAAGCTTCTTTAAGCCACTGTAGGATTTGGAATCATACAGATACAGGATATCCGTGATTCCTGCCTGGATCATTTCAGCTGTTGCCTCAAACATGGTTCCATAATCATCACAGAGTGTACTGTAAACATTCGGATAATCAAAGGAAGCATTTAACAGCATGATTGGAACCTGCGTGGAAACATCCTTAATATACTGGTTTTCATCCTCGGTGGAACCGATGAAGTTAGAACCTACCAATATAATGCTGTCCACCTTTTTGGAAAGAATTAAATTAAGGTAATTCTTTTTGATGTCCAGATTATAACCGGTACAGCATAAAAGAGATTCGTATCCGTTTGCCTGTAATTCCTGCTCCAGAAAGTAGACTGCCTTTGCAAGAAAAAGGTCAGACGAATCTGCACAGAGAATACCGATCGTTTTTAAGGAATGCAGTCCCATGCCGCGTGCAAAAGCATTTGGAGTGTAATCGTATTTGTCGATGACATCCATGACTTTTTTGCGGGTGGATGGGCGGACGTTTTCACTGCCATTTAAAACACGTGATACAGTGGCGATGGAAACACCGGCTTTTTTTGAAATGTCGTAAATTGTCATTGCCATAGTAAATCCCCTGAAAAATGTGTTCTATGTAAGAAATGGACTTCCTTACATTATTATAAAGCTGCTTATGTATTATAAAAATGAAAGCAGTTACACTGCAATCATAAATATTATACAACAAGCAAAAAAATAAAGCAACAAAAGAAATGACAAAAATAACAAAAATGTTAAAATAATACGTGCAACATCAACAAAAATATGCGAAATGTACAAAATAATCAAAAATACATATTGACGAAATTGAAAAAAAGTGTAAGAATACAAAATGTAAACGCTTACAAATTGTAAAAATAAATAAAGCGAAACAATGATGAAAAAATGAATCGGGAGGCTGGAAATGGAACTTTTAAGTAAAGCAAAGACAGGAAAAGTAGAAAGACCTGTCAAAGTATTACAGTTTGGTGAGGGAAATTTTCTTCGTGCATTTGTGGATTACATGATCGATATTGCAAATGAGAGCGGAGATTTTAATGGAGATATCGTACTTGTAAAACCGATCGAGTTTGGAACACTGGATCGTTTCCATGATCAGGAGTGTCAGTACACAGTACAGTTGAGAGGAATTGTGGACGGAGAACCAAAACGTATCAATCGTATCGTGACCAGCGTGACGGATGTGGTAGATGCCTATGGAGAATATGAAAAGTATGCAGCATATGCAAAATTAGATACGTTACGTTTTATTGTATCCAACACAACGGAAGCAGGAATCGTCTATGACGATACAGATAAAATAGAGTTAAATCCTCCAAAGAGTTATCCGGGAAAACTGACAAAGTTCTTATATGAGAGATACAGACATTTTAACGGTGCGGCGGACAAGGGGCTTGTGATGCTTCCGGTAGAGCTGATCGACGATAATGGAATCCATTTGAAAGAATGTGTTTTAAAACTGGCAGCACTTTGGAATCTGGAAGAAGGATTCACAAACTGGGTCAATGAGGCATGTGTGTTCACCTCTACATTAGTAGACCGTATCGTAACCGGATATCCGAGAGATGAGGCAGAAGAGCTTTGCAAAGAATTTGGATATCAGGATAACCTGATTGTTACCGGTGAGCCATTTGCGTTGTGGGTGATCGAGAGTGCAAAAGATATCAGTGAGGAGTTCCCACTCCCAAAAGCTGGTCTGCCGGTAATCTTCACAGACAACCAGAAACCTTACAAGCAGAGAAAAGTAAGAATTTTAAACGGAGCACATACTTCCTTTGTTCTCGCATCTTATCTGGCAGGAAATGATATTGTTCTCGAATCCATGCAGGATGAACTGATCTTCAACTTTATGAAGAAGACAATTTTTGAGGAAGTGATCCCGACACTGACATTGCCAAAACAGGATCTGATCGATTTTGCAAATGCAGTGATCACAAGATTTAACAATCCTTATGTAAAACATGCATTATTATCCATCTCTTTGAACTCTGTTTCAAAATGGAGAGCGAGATGCATGCCAAGCTTTTTGGGATATATTGAAAAAGAAGGAAAACTTCCCGAGCATTTGACATTCTCACTTGCAGCGTTGATGGCATTCTACACTGGAACAGAGATCAGGGACAAAGCGTTGATCGGACACCGTGGAGAGCAGGAATACAATATTTTGGATGATGCTGCAGTATTGGAATTTTTTGCGGCAAACAGCAGCAAAGAGCCAAGAGAATTCGCACATGCAGTCCTTTCGAATGAAGATTTCTGGGGACAGGATTTAAGCAGTCTTGCAGGCGTGGAAGATGCAGCTGCTTCTTATCTTACAGAGATCCGTGCATCTGGTATGAGAAAGGCAATGGAGAAAATTTTTGCATAATAAATAAGGAGTCCAACAGAAATGAAAGACTTTATGAAAATCAACGAAAACGATAATGTGATCGTTGCATTGAAAGAAATGAAAAAAGGAGAAAAGATCTCATTGGAAAACACGGAGATCGAAGCTCTTGAAACAATTCCTGCCGGACATAAAATGGCAGTGAAAGATATCTGCGAAGGCGCAGATGTTATCAAATACGGATTCCGTATAGGTACTGCGAAGGAAGATATCAAAGCGGGACAGTGGGTTCACACGCACAATATCAAAACTGCACTTGGAGATCTGCTGGAATACAAATATGAACCGGTACATATGGAAGAAAAAATAACAGAGGATGCCACATTCCTTGGTTTTCAGAGATCGGATGGAAAAGTCGGTGTCAGAAATGAGATCTGGATTATTCCGACGGTTGGCTGTGTCAACAATATTGCAACTGCCATGGCAAAACGGGCGAATGCAAAGGTGAAAGGTTCCGTACAGGAAGTGATCGCATTCCCACATCCTTATGGATGTTCCCAGATGGGAGATGATCAGGAGCATACAAGAACAATCCTTGCGGATCTGATCAACCATCCGAATGCGGGCGGAGTGCTGGTGCTTGGACTTGGTTGTGAAAACAGCAACATTGATGTATTAAAACCATACATTGGTGATTACGACGAAAAGCGGGTAAAATTCCTCGTCTGTCAGGAAGTGGAAGATGAGATGGAAAAAGGCGGGGAGCTGCTTGAGGAACTGATCGATTATGCAGCTGCCTTCGAGCGGGAACCGATCAGCGTTTCAAAACTGATCATTGGCATGAAGTGCGGTGGAAGCGATGGATTTTCCGGCATTACCGCAAATCCTCTTGTGGGAAGATTTTCAGATCTTCTGATCAGCAAAAAAGGAACGACGATCCTCACGGAAGTACCTGAGATGTTTGGTGCTGAGACGATCCTTATGAACCGCTGTGAGAACGAGCAGTTGTTTGATAAGACGGTAGAACTGATCAATGATTTCAAACAATATTTTAAAGATAATCACCAGACGATTTATGAGAATCCGTCTCCGGGAAACAAAAAAGGTGGTATTTCCACTTTGGAAGACAAGTCGCTTGGCTGTACCCAGAAGTCGGGAAATGCTCCGGTGAAGGGTGTGCTTGCCTACGGCGAACCTGTAGTGGCACCGGGACTGAATCTGCTCAGTGCACCGGGAAATGACCTTGTGGCTGCGACAGCGCTTGCTGCCAGCGGGGCACATATTGTGTTGTTTACCACCGGCCGCGGAACTCCATTTGCATCTCCGGTTCCGACAGTCAAAATCTCAAGCAACAGTTCCCTTGCCGGAAGAAAGAAGAACTGGATTGATTTTAATGCGGGAGTGCTGGTGGAAGATCAGGAATTGGATGAGACGGCACAGAAGCTATTTGATTATGTAGTAGAAGTTGCATCCGGTAAAAAAGTCTGTAGCGAGGAAGCGGGATTCCACGATATGGCGATTTTTAAACAGGGTGTTACATTATAAAAAGAATATAACCGGGAAACCCGGAGAAAGAGGAGAAGTATATGGCTATTTTAGACAAATTTTCACTGGAGGGAAAAATTGCTCTTGTCACAGGAGCATCTTATGGTATCGGTTTCGCGATTGCAACTGCTTATGCGGAAGCCGGAGCGACCATTGTTTTCAATGATATCAAGCAGGAACTGGTAGACAAGGGACTTGCAGCTTATGAGGAAAAGGGAATCAAAGCACACGGTTATGTCTGCGATGTAACAGATGAGGAGCAGGTAAATGAACTCGTTGCCAAAATTGAGAAGGAAGTCGGCGTGATCGATATTCTTGTGAACAATGCCGGAATCATCAAACGTATTCCAATGTGTGAGATGAAAGCATCTGAATTCAGACAGGTCATCGATGTGGATCTGAATGCTCCGTTTATTGTATCCAAAGCAGTGATTCCATCCATGATCAAAAAAGGACATGGAAAAATTATCAACATCTGCTCTATGATGTCAGAACTTGGCCGTGAGACAGTATCTGCATACGCAGCTGCAAAGGGCGGTTTGAAAATGCTTACAAAAAATATTGCATCTGAGTATGGCGAATACAACATCCAGTGTAACGGTATCGGACCTGGTTACATTGCAACACCTCAGACGGCTCCACTGCGTGAGATCCAGCCGGATGGAAGCAGACATCCGTTTGACCAGTTTATTATTGCAAAGACTCCTGCAGCGAGATGGGGACAGGCAGAGGATCTGCAGGGACCAGCAGTTTTCCTGGCTTCTGACGCATCTGATTTTGTGAATGGTCATGTTGTATATGTCGATGGCGGAATTCTTGCCTACATTGGTAAACAGCCATAAAAGCATATTTTCTGGTCAATTCTGCGCGTTATTAAAATGCACAAAAAAATGAAAAAAATATGAAAAAAGTAGTGCATTTTTTAAAAGACTATGCTATAATACAAAATGTAAGCACTTACATAATAGCGATATGACAAAGAAACAAACTGGGAAGGAAAAAGAATTGTCATATCGACTAATATAAGAATAAAGGAGAAGAAAACTATGAAAAAGGAATTTATGAAACGAGTAATGGCAGCTGGAATGGTAGCAGCTATGGCCCTTACAACAGTAGCCTGTGGGGGTTCAGCAGACAACAGTGCAAGCACAGACAAAGCAGAGGCACCAGCCGAGGATGCAGCACCTGCAACAGAAGCAGCAGCTGCCGAAGATGATGGCTCTTATGATGAATGTACATTAACAATTTCCTGGTGGGGTGGTGATTCAAGACATACAGCTACACAGGCAGCAGTTGACGCATTTATGAAAGCGTATCCAGGAATCACAGTTGAAACAACCTATTCCGCATGGGATGGATGGGAAGAGAAAATGGCAACTGCTTTTGCAGCAGGAACCGCACAGGATGTAAACCAGATCAACTGGAACTGGATCACACAGTATGATTCTGATGGAACAACATTCTTAAACTTAAATGACTATGCAAGCGTAATCGATCTTTCACAGGTAGATGAGAAATATCTTTCCATGTGTGAAGCATCTGACGGATCTTTAGCAGGACTTCCAATTTCCATGACAGGTAGAATTTTCTACTGGGACAAAACAACATTTGATGAAGTTGGATGCGAGATTCCTACAACACTTGCTGCATTAAAAGACTGTGGAGAGAAATTCAAAGCTTACGGTGATGACTATTATCCATTAGCTTTAGGCGAATACGACAGAATGATCCTTATGGTTTACTATCTTGAATCCGTATATGGAACAGACTGGGTAACAGGAGATACATTAAACTATACAAAAGATCAGATCGTAGAAGGTCTTGAGTTCATTCAGTCTTTAGAGGATGCACATGTGATTCCTTCTATCGCAACAATCGCCGGTGACGGAGCAGCTTCTCTTGACCAGAACCAGAACTGGATCGATGGACATTATGCAGGTATCTTCGAGTGGGATTCTTCTGCAAGCAAATTCGGTGCAGCATTAGAAGAAGGACGTGAACTTGTTGTTGGTGACTATTTAACAGACCTTGGTGATAACAAAGGTGGTTATGCTAAAGTTTCCATGTGCTGGGCAATCAACGCACAGACCGCTCATCCAAAGGAAGCAGCTATGCTTGTAAATTATCTTGCAAACAATGAAGAAGCAGCACAGATCTTAGCATCTGAAAGAGGTATTCCGGTTTCTAAATCCGCTCTTACAGCAGCAAATGACGCCGGATTATTAAATGAGACAGTTGTAGAAGCAAACGGAAAAGTTCTTGCATGGGTAAGCAACAGCCTGGATCCATACTTTGAGGATTCCCAGTTAAAAGGTTCTGATGGTGTTTACTATGATGCAATGGCAGGATTAAGCTATGGTGATTACACAGCTGATGAAGCAGCAGATGTATTGATCGATGGTATTACAGGAGTTATTGCACAGTAATAAAAAAGAGATACAGATTCTTCTGGGGCTGCTGCAAAGACAGCAGCCCTGTTTTAAAAATGGTGTTAATATGGATTTTGATAAAACGATCGGTGGATATCTGGAAAATACCGAATGGAAGGGAAGAACAGATATCGGCTGCCTGTTAAATGGGTGCAGACAGATGTATGCAGCCACACAGGATGAAAGGTATCAGAAGTTTATTCTGCAATATGTAGAAAAAATGTCAGAGGAATGGGAGAACGCCTTTTCAAAGACAGATGTGACAAAGAAAATAAACGCCGGATCTGCATGGATTTTTGCATATGAAAAGACCGGTGAGGAGAAGTACAAAGAGTATATTGAAAGAATGAAAGACGATCTGATGGGATTGTCAAGGACTGCAGAAGGCAGCCTGTGTGAAGAAGGGGATCATAAAAAGCTCATGACAGGACAGCATTTGTATGAAGTGCTTCCGTTTTACATGGAATATGAGACCAGATACCATAATAAGGCAGGATGCAATGATATTGTAAACCAGCTTACAGAGATGAGAAGTGGGAAAGACGCAATTTGGTATGTGATGGCTCTGATCGATGTATTGGATCACATGAGTATAGAGATATTTGAACATTACAAATCTCTGCAGGAGATTTTTAAAAAGACCATCAAGTGCATTCCACTGGGTGGAGATGCAAAGATGCAGAAAGTATGCATGGGATATGCAATTTTAAAGGCATGCAATATAGGGATATTAAATCCTGAAAAGTATTTGGAAACAGGACGAACACTTATTGATGGTGCAATAGATGAACCATTTGATCAAAAGGATGATGTGTCTATGGGTATCATGATGATGGCATATGCACAGTTTATCCGGGTTATGTAATCACAGTTAACAGGAGGTATGAGAGGTGGCTAAGAAAACAACTGCGGGGGCAGGTAAAATACCACAGAAAAAAAAGTCATTCAAAGATGTCTGTAAAGAGAATATAGGATTTTTCTTTATTCTTCCATGGCTATTCGGATTTTTGGCATTCAAATTTTATCCGATGGCATCATCTTTATTCTATAGTTTTACAGATTATAACCTGTTCAAGGGATTCCATGAAATTGGAACACTCCAGAACTATATTGATGTATTCACAACAAGAAAGATCGTGACGGCATTAAAGGTAACATTTAAATATGCATTTATCACAGTTCCATTAAAGTTAGTATTTGCGTTATTTATTGCCTACATTTTGAACTTTAAGATCAAAGGTGTCAATTTCTTCCGTACGGCATATTATATTCCATCTATTTTAGGTGGTTCAGTAGCAATCGCAGTATTATGGAAAGCAGTATTCCGTGATGACGGTTTGTTAAACACATTCATGGGATTCTTCGGAATCACAGGACCAAGCTGGCTGAGTGATCCAAAATATTCCCTGATCGTTATCTGCTTACTTCGTGTATGGCAGTTCGGTTCAGCAATGGTGATCTTCCTTGCTGCTTTAAAAGGAGTACCACAGGATCTTTACGAGGCAGCAGCTATAGATGGAGCGGGTAAATGGCGTCAGTTCTTTTCTGTAACAGTACCAATCATTACACCGGTTATTTTCTATAACCTTGTAACACAGCTCTGTCAGGCATTCCAGGAGTTCAACGGACCATATATCATCACAAAAGGTGGACCAAGAAACTCTACAACATTGGTATCACTGCTGATTTATAACAGCGCATTCCAGCAGTATGACATGGGTATGGCAAGTGCAATGGCATGGGTATTATTCGTGATCTTAATGATCTTTACGATCATTGCATTCTTAAGTCAGAAATACTGGGTATTCTATTCAGATGAGGAGGGTAAATAAATGGCTGCTGAGAGCAAGACAAAACATATCATTAATTTGATTTTAAGATATACCGTCCTGATCCTGGTTGGATTTGTAATGGTTTACCCTTTACTTTGGATGGTTGGAGCAACTTTTAAATCCAACGCAGAGATTTTCTCAAGTATCGGACTTTTTACCGCACATCCGAGCTTAGATGGATATAAAGCAGCAATGCAGAATTATGGTGGTACGATCAACGTATGGAAAGCGATGCTTAACACATTCTCCTATGTAATACCAAAAGTTGTATTCACCATGATCTCAGCTACAATCACTGCATATGGTTTTGGGCGTTTTGAATTTAAGGGAAGAGGATTTCTGTTTGCGGTTATGATGGCAACCTTATTCCTTCCACAGGTAGTATTAAATGTTCCACAGTTTATCCTGTTTTCCAAATTAGGATGGGTTGATTCCAAATTGTATCTCCCGATCATTGTTCCTACTTTGTTTGCGACAGATACATACTTCGTGTTCATGTTAGTACAGTTCCTGCGCAATGTACCAAAAGAGCTGGATGAAGCTGCCAAAATTGACGGATGTAACTCCGTACAGACATTGATCAAAGTCATCGTTCCGATGTTGTCTCCGGCGATCACATCCTGTGCATTATTCCAGTTTATGTGGTCATCCAATGACTTTATGGGACCTTTGCTTTATGTAAATACTCCTGCAAAATATCCACTTGCTATTTTCGTAAAAATGTCAATGGATGCAGATGCAGGATTCCAGTGGAACCGAATTTTAGCATTATCACTGATCTCCATTATTCCTTCCCTGATCGTATTCTTTATGGCTCAGGATAAATTCGTAGATGGTATTTCAGCAGGTGGTGTAAAAGGTTAAATTAAGGTATAATAAAAGGGTGGCAGCATTTGCAGCCATCCTTTTTTCTAACAGAAAAAGTACTGAGGAAATAATAGAAAAGAATAAAGATGAGGATTGCAAAGATGCAGATAAGTCTTGTGATGAAAACCGCACGGAGTGCGACATTTTTGTTAGATGATGGTGGAATATACCACACAAAAAAAGAATATAAAATCCTTTTAAACAATAAGGAGATAAAGACGACAGATACCGTTGTGACATCTGTGTTTGATTTAAAGCCGGATACAGATTATGAGATAAAAGTTACTCATGCAGAGGAAGTAGTCGCAGCCGCAGAGTTTACGACGGATTATGAATATGTCACGTTGGATGTGAAAAAGTTCGGCGCTAAAGGAGATGGAAGATCGGATGATACCGGTTTCATTCAGGCGGCGATCATGGCATGTCCGCCAAAGAGCCGTGTCCTGATCCCAAAGGGCGTTTATAAGATCACAAGTATCTTTTTAAAGAGTGGTTTGAACCTGGAGATTGCCAAAGGTGCTGAGTTAAAGGCAGAGACAGACCGTGACCGTTTTGCAAAATTTCCGGGACTCATTGAAAGTTATGATGAGATGGAGGAATATAACCTTGGAACATGGGAGGGAAATCCACTTCCGATGTTCGCAGGAATCATCACAGGGATCGGCGTAAGGGATATCAATCTCTATGGAGAGGGCAGTATCAATGGCTGTGCAAACCACGAGAACTGGTGGAAGAATGAGAAAGTGATGGTGGGTGCATTCCGTCCAAGAATGCTGTTTTTAAATCACTGTGAAAATGTAAATGTGCAGGGACTGTATTTCCATGACAGCCCGGCGTGGGTGATTCATCCGTATTTCAGCAATCAGTTGAGATTCTGTGATCTTCTGGTGGAGAATCCGAAACAGTCTCCAAACACAGACGGATTAGACCCGGAATCCTGCAAAAATGTAGAGATTTTAGGTGTGCATTTTTCACTTGGAGATGACTGTATTGCGGTAAAATCAGGAAAAATCTATATGGGACGGAAGTACAAAACACCGGCGGAGAACACACACATCTGCCATTGCCTTATGGAAAACGGACATGGAGCGGTCACAGTGGGAAGCGAGATTGGAGCCGGTGTGAAAAACATGCTGGTGGAAAAATGCTGCTTTTCACACACAGACCGTGGACTCCGCATCAAGACAAGACGGGGCAGGGGCAAAGATTCGGTGCTGGACGGAATCACATTCCGGGACATTGAAATGGATCATGTGATGACACCGTTTACCGCCAATGCGTTCTATTTCTGCGATCCAGATGGAAGAACTGAGTATGTGCAGTCGAGAGCGTGCTATCCGGTGGATGAGCGGACACCGGAAATGCGGAAATTCTGCTTTGAAAATATTAAGGCAGAGAATTGTCATGTCGCAGCGGCTTATTTTGATGGACTGCCGGAGAGCAAGATTGAGAGCATTACCATGAAGAATGTAGAGATCTCTTTTGCAAAAGAGGCAGAGATGGGGGTTCCAATCATGTCAAATGGTGTGGAACCATGCAGTAAAAAAGGTATTTATGTACACAATGTGGAAAAATTGGTTTTAGATCACGTGCAGGTGACTGGGGCAGACGGAGCGCCGGTGGAAGCAGTTGATGTGGATGAAATGATACAGAAATAAAAGAAGGATAAATGTTTGAAAAATCAGAGAGGAAGAGGATATGCAGATAGGAATCCGTTTACATGATACAAAAAAAGGGACATTGGAAGAACGTGTGGCGATCGCAGAGGAACAGGGATTTTCCTGTGCGCATCTTGCTTTGAAAAAAGTAATCTCGGAGTACTCTGTGGCAGACAGTGCGCTGACACCCGGTTTTTCCTGTTATCTGAAAAAACTTTTTGCAGCGCATCATCTGGATGTTGCGGTACTGGGATGTTATCTGAATCTTGCAACACCGGATCAGGCAGCTTTGGAAAAGAACGTACACCGCTATATGGCGCATATCCGTATGGCATCGCTCCTTGGAGCAGGCGTCGTGGGAACTGAGACAGGTGCTGTGAATGAATCTTACAGTTTTGAGGAACGGAATCACTCGGAAGAGGCATTGGATATTTTTATCAAAAATGTCAGACCGGTCGTGCAGTATGCGGAAAAAATGGGTGTGATCTTAGCAATTGAACCGGTGTATAAGCATATTGTATGCAATCCGAAGAGAGCAAGAAAAGTGCTGGATGAAATTGGCTCTCCGAATCTGCAGATTATTTTTGATCCGGTCAATCTTTTGGACATCAGTAATTACAAAGAGCGTGAAGCCATTATCGCGGAGGCAATCGAGGTGCTTGGAGAGGATATCGCAGTGATCCATATCAAAGATTTTATCGTAAAAGAAGGAGCACTGGTTTCGGTGGCTGCGGGAACCGGGGAGATGGATTATACGCAGATTATTCGTTTTATCAAAGAGAAAAAGCCTTATATCCATACAACTTTAGAAAATACGACGCCGGAAAATGCAGTGCAGGCAAAAGCATATGTTCAGAAGCTGTATGACACTTGTCAGATAAAATAAATGCGTGTAGACTAATAGAAGAAAAGTCTGGAAAGGTACGTTTTAATTATGTGGAATCGAATTTTTGATGTGGACAATGCTGTTTTTCGTGCAATCGATACGATTGGAAAGATTTTTATTCTCAATTTATACTGGGTGATCTGTTCACTGCCGATTTTTACAATTGGCGCATCGACGAGCGCATTGCTTTATGCGAGTATGAAATTGCATGATAGGGAGGGGTATGTCACCTCTAATTTCTTTTCGTCCTTTAAAGAAAATTTTAAACAGGCGACGGAAATCTGGCTGATCTATCTTGTAATTGGAATTCTTTTAGGATTTGATTTTGTGATGGGAAATCAGGCAAAGGATACACTTGGTGTGTGTATGCAGGGTGCGGCAATGATCCTTGCTATTCCGTATTTTTTATCACTGCTTTATGTGTTTGGTGTTCAGTCAAGATTCGTGAATCCGGTGAAAGATACGATCCGTTATTCCTTTTTTATGGCACTGCGCAATATGAAGTGTACCATTCAGATGGCAATTTTGATGATTTTACTCGTCTGGGCAAATACGACGGTACTGCTTGTTAATTTCTTAACATTAGTCTATGGCTTCGGACTGATGGGATACTTCTTTGCAGCTTATTATAAGAAGGCATTTGGTAAATATCTGAATCCGGAAGAAAATTCATAAAACAGATGCATCAGAAAAATTACATAATATGAAACAGCAAAAGACATACTATTCCAAAAAGCAGATGATGCAAGGAGGAAAGTATGTCTTTATTTATTAAAATCATTGATGTTCATGCAAGAGAAATTTTAGATTCCAGGGGAAATCCGACGGTCGAAGTGGAGGTGACAGCTGAGACAGAGACAACCGGAAAAAAGATTACGGCGCGCGAGTCTGTTCCGTCTGGCGCAAGCACCGGGCGCTTTGAGGCGATTGAGCTTCGGGATGGAGAAGAACGGTATTTTGGGTTGGGTGTCCGGAAAGTAGTGGATCACGTCAACCAGAAGATCAGGGAAAAACTCATTGGCTTTAATGTGCTCGATCAAGCAGGAATCGACCGCATCATGGTGGAAGAGGATGGCACGGATAATAAGGGGAATCTTGGTGCAAATGCAATTCTTGGTGTTTCCATGGCGTGTGCCAAAACCGCGGCAAAAGCACTGGAACAACCGTTATATCGTTATCTTGGAGGCACGATGGCACACATTCTTCCGGTTCCAATGATGAATGTCATCAACGGTGGAGTGCATGCAAAAAATTCCATTGATTTTCAGGAGTTTATGATTATGCCGGTGGGAGCACTCGATTTTCATGACGGACTCCGTATGGGAGCGGAAATCTATCATTTCCTACGTCAGATCTTAAACGAGGAGGGATTAAGCACTGCAGTCGGGGACGAGGGCGGATTTGCACCGGATGTCAAGGACACCAGGGAAGTATTCTGCTATTTACAGAAGGCAGTGGAAAAGGCAGGCTATCACGTAGGTGATGACGTGGTGTTTGCCATGGATGCAGCGGCAAGCGAACTGTATGACGAGGAGGCTGGGGTATACATTTTCCCGGGAGAATCCAGAGCGGCAGGAAAAGAGCCGGAAGAGGGAGCCGGAGAAGGCTCTGCAAAGGACTATTGTAAAGACAGTGTGAAGCGGAGTGCGGATGAAATGATCGCTCTGTATGAAGAACTGATCGAAGAATTTCCAATCGTGTCGATCGAGGATGGTTTATTTGAGGATGACTGGGAAGGCTGGCAGAAAATGACAAAACGCATTGGTGGCAGAGTCCAGCTTGTAGGGGATGACCTTTTTGTGACAAATCCAAAGCGGATTAAATGCGGAATTGATTTAAACGTCGCAAATGCAGTTCTCATTAAAGTAAATCAGATCGGAACCGTCACAGAAGCGATGGAGGCGATCGAGATGGCAAAATGTGCTGGTTATCAGGCAGTGATCTCCCATCGCTCCGGGGAGACCGAGGATGCCTTTATCGCAGATCTTGCGGTGGCAGTGAATGCCGGACAGATCAAGACCGGTGCACCGTGCAGAGGAGAACGAACCGCCAAATACAATCAGTTACTCCGTATTGAGGAAGAGTTAAAAGAATCTGCAAGATATGGGAAAGCCGAGATAATCCGAAAGAAATAGGAGCCTAAATGGCTCCTATTTTCTTGCTCATCATTTCCGGGTTGGAAGCATTTGCAAGAGCAGTTTTTTTATCGATGATGCCTTTTTGATAAAGGCGGAAAATACTGGTATCCATCGCTAACATATTCTCGTTCGTGGAGGTGTAGATCATGCCGTCAATCTGATGTGTTTTACCTTCACGGATGATGTTACGGATGGCGGGCGTTAACACCATGATCTCAAAAGCCGGAACCATTTTTCCATCCGTGGTCGGGAGCAGACGCTGGGATACGACTGCGTGTAATACCATAGAGAGCTGTACCGCTACCTGATGCTGCTGAGCAGCTGGAAATGCATCGATGATTCGATCGATGGTATTGGCAGCCCCGATGGTGTGCAGCGTTGAAAAAATCAAATGTCCGGTTTCGGCAGCAGTCATGGCTGTATTGATCGTCTCATAATCACGCATCTCACCGAGCAGGATCACGTCCGGGCTCTGACGAAGGGAAGCGCGCAGAGCTGTGAGATAATTTTCAGTGTCGGTGCATATCTCACGCTGGCTTACGATACTTTTTTTATGGGTGTGCAAGTATTCTAATGGATCTTCCAATGTGATGATATGGGCTTCCTGCTCGGTGTTGATCTTGTCGATCAGGCAGGCTAATGTCGTTGATTTTCCACCACCAGCAGGACCGGTGACGAGCACCATTCCCTTGTTGGTGTTGGCAAGTTCCATCACAGCATCCGGGATCATCAGTTCACTTGGCTGTGGCAAAGTGAATGTGATGATTCGGATGACGGCGGAGTAAGAGCCACGCTGTTTATAAGTGCTGACACGGAATCTTGACACTCCCACAATGGCAAAAGAAAAGTCGTCGTCACCGGTTGTCTCAAATTGGGAAATATCGCGGTGGTCAGCAAGTTCATAAATCGCTGTGACAAAGTCGCGGCACATATCCGGTTTCATGCGTTCTTCCTGATAAGTATGCATCTTTCCGCTTACTTTGTAGGTCAGCGGACGGCCTGCGACAACAAAGATATCGGATGCATGCTTTTTTGTGATATTTTCTAAAATTTCTCTGACGTTCATATTCATAACCAAACCTTTCTTATAATTAATTTCCCTGATACAGATGAAGTGAGTCATCGTCAATCACAGGTTCATTGTTCGTGACGGTCTGCCACTGTGTGACTTTATAAAATTCATCTCCGGGATGTTCCGGATAAAGGAGTTCTAATGTAACATAAAGATTCTGCACATCGTTGATCGTAACCTGAAATGTGCAGGTTGGACAATTACCTACAATCGTAGGCGATTCTGCGGTCAGCGTATCTTCTGTTTTCAGTTCCGGTATCAGATCAGCAGCCTTTTCAAAAAAAGTCTGACTGTCATCACAGTTTGCGTAAAGGTCTGCGAGTGCCAGATCTAATTGCTGCAGATAGTTCCTTGCAGCAGTATCTGCTTCGTAATAGGCGGTTGTTTTTTCTGCAACCTTAAGACTTAATCTGTAATCTGAATTTGCAGTGATCAGAGAGAGCGTCGCAAAAGTCACCAGACATAACATGGTAAAAACCATCAGGATGGATGAAAAACCGATATGGATAAATTCTTTTTTTTGCTTATTCATACTGCATACCTCCTGTTGTGCTTAGGGAAATTGGCTGATAGCAGGAAGCTGACAGTTCATAAAGTGTTTCAGCAGTGCTGGTATCCAAAAAGGTGATGTGGATGGTGGCAAGCTGATCCGGTAAAAAATCTACCGTTGCCCGATAAACAGCGTTTTGTTTTCCACAGGCAAGAAAATCTTTATTGTAGTAGATTAAAATTGTTTCATTCAGACTCGTGGATTCCGGATAGATGGAACTTAGGGTTTCCTCCGGGGAATCCGTACTCTGGCAGATTTCTGCGATCGACGTGCATGCGGTCACTGCCTGATGCAGTTTTTCTGTGCTTTTCGAGAGCTGGTATCCTTTGAAAAATATCTGGACACAAAATGTTGCAAGAATCGAAAAAAACAGAATATTTAAAATAATCTCCATCAAAAAGAGACTGGATTTTGAGTGACGGTATTGATTCATGGAAACTCCTTTTGCAGATCACGGTTGTTTTGCATTCAGTGAGATATAAAGCGGATAGGTGTCTCCGGCCGTATCCGTGATGGTAAAGCAGTAAAGATTCGAGCTGACCATATCAATGGAAAGTGCTTTTGTCTCAATGATTTTCTGCCCGTCTTCCGGTAAAACAGTTGTTCCATCGGAAACTGTGATCTCACGGAGATATCCGTCGTAACAGTAGATATAGGTTGTGTAGATCGTGTCATTCACAGTCTCAGATAAGGCGATGGCAGGAAAGGCACCGATGGATGTGACTGCGACAGAACCCGCCACATCATTTTGATTCATTTTTTCTTCCAGATAAGAGGATACGGTACGGGTCTCATAATTTGCGGTCATGCTGTCTGCAATCGAATGGTATTGTTTTGCTCCGATGGAGACAACTAAAAATGCAGTGGCGGCAAAAAGCGCCAGCAGTGCAAGCAGGAAGACACGGTCGATCGTATGCTCCGGTGTTTTCTTTAATTCAAGCATAAAATCAGTTCCTTTTAATAATAGTGACATCCGGTCTTAAATTTGAGCCGATGTACTGATAGTCGATCAGATACTGGTCAGGATCATAGGTCAGACCATAATGTGTGGTGAGATAAGCAATGTCAGGTGGATAACTGCCCTCTAAAGCATAGCATTGTGTGATCGTCCGGGTGACTGCTTTTTCTAAAATGGTTGTCTGCTCGGATTCATTGGAAAGGCGGATGCGGTCAGCTGCAAAACCAAATACAAAAAGTGTCAAAGCAAGAAGAACGACAGAACACAATAGCTGTTTATATTTTTTTTTCTTTTTTTGTTTCAATCGTATCATAAAAGAACCTCGCTGTTCCTATTACTTTTAGCCGATACTTGACATAATGCCAATGAGAGGCAGAAGGAAGGAAATTAAAATGAGTCCTATGAAAATGGACAGGATAATGACTAAGGTTGGCTCTAATACAGAGATAAACTTTGCAATCTGTTTGTCTGTTTCTTCCTCATATTCCTCAGAAATCTGGTGCATGACTTCGTCCATGGAACCGGTGCGGAAACCGATCGTGATCATGGAAGTATAGATCTTACTGAAAATACCGGACGTTAAGACCGCCTCGGCAAATCCCCTGCCGGAAGCAGTCAGGTCGCGGCACTTCTTGATGCGGGAAGCCATGTAAGGATTGTCTACAAGCTGTTCTGCGAGCATAAGTCCCTGATCCGTATCGAGTCCGCTGCTTAATGCAAGTGCCATGCAGTTTGCAAAGCGGCTGGCAGCGGTGCTTAATGCAAGGGGTCTTTTCTTGAAGAATTTTTGCCCTGCGTCAGATTTTGAAATAAGAAAAATGCCTGCGGCAGCTGCGATCAGAACGATCACAATGACAAACAGATACTGGTTCAATGCATCTGAAAATCTCATCATCGCTCCGGCAAATCCGGTCAGGTCACTTCCTAATTCCATATAGATCTGATGAAAAACAGGAAGTACTTTGGCAATCAGCACCAGAATGACGGCAAGCATCATGGCAATCATGAGCAGCGGATATGTGACGGCATTTTTAATGCTGTTTTGGATGCTTTCTTCCCTTTTATAATATCCGGTCAGTGCATTTAATACCTCTTCGAGTTTGCCCGCAAGTTCACCGATCCCGATCATATCCAGAACATATTTGGGAAATACATTTGTTTCCCTTAAGGCATCACAGAAAGAACTTCCATGATCGAGGGAATTGCTGATAACAGATAAAATTTCGGCAGTTTCTTCTTCCGGTGCGTCCTCCTGCAGAATGGAGATTCCTTCATAGATGGGAATCCCGGCAGAAACGATCATGGAAAGCTGGTCACAGAATGCTGCGATCTCAAGGTTGCCCAGCATCTGCTGTTTCTTTTTCTTCATAAGAGAAAAACCTCCTGTTAATAGACATACTTTGTAATGTATTCATCTGTCTGGGTAAGAAAATCTTTTGGATCGGAACTTGTGGAAGCAAAAGTCGGATCCATTAGTTTCCAATCATTTCCATCGAATTCAATAATTCCGTTTACCCAGCCTTTATCTTTGATATAAGTACTGATCCATGCGTGGTAGACATCATCCATATAACCTACTTCAAGGCGGGTGGGAATCCGCTCACACCGGAGCATGGAAGCCATGACAGCGGCGTAATCAAAACAGATCCCGGTCTGACTGGCAAGGACATCATCCACATCAGGCAGATAGCCGCTCTGCACAGCTGCAGCTTTGTCATAATCATAAGTAAAATTCGTGATAATATAATTATAGACATTTTCAATTACTTCCAGATCATCATTGGCAGATGCAGAAAGTTCCATGGCTTTGGAGATGACTTTGGAGTCTGCTGAAAAGTTTACATACTGGTTTGCGTACAGATATGGACCAAATTCATCCTGGATCGTCACATCAATTGCCTGCGTAAAAAGGGTGGAATAACTGGTTCCCTCAATATTTTCAAATACGCCGACGGTGTAGGAACCGCTTCCGGAAGTGAGGGGAAAGGTTTCATAACCATCATGTAAATTATATGTGTAAGTGATCTCATCAGAACCTGTGATCTGCAATTTGACTTTGGAGTTGGAACCGGAGTAGGAAACCATAAGATAGCCCTCCTGCGTATGGGAGGCATCCACTGTAACAGAATCGTTTCCATAGGTAACGGTACCGTCTGCACTGCCTGTCAGTACAACAGGAGTATTGTCCCGGGATCCGGCAGCAGCTGTGGTAGCCGAAAAGGAATCTTTCGCAGCAGTATCGGAGGATGCTGCAGAAGGTTTTTCGGTACTTTCGTTACTGCCACAGGAACAAAGGGTAAGGCAGACACACAGGAGCATTGGAAGTAATATGAAACGTCCCTTTGTTCTGGGGGTCATATTGTTTCTCCTTAAATATTCTTTCTCGGCAGCGCTTCTTTTGGAATAAAACGGCTGTCGTTTATCATTTATGTATATTATAGTGTATGAAGGATAAAAAGAAAATGATAAAAATACGAAAATCGGGAAGCATGATAAAGCGGATCATGTGAATGAGATCCAGGAGGGATTAAACCAGAGAGAAAAAGACGATGGAGCTTTTTTCTGCAGTTATCTTTCTTTTATGGAAGGATACCGGTATGTACAGAGAGTGATTGAGCGTTCAGGGCAGTCTGCCTATCTTCTTTTGTGTACGATGACGGATGGAAAAGGAATTCCGTTGGAGAAAGGAGAACGCCTTGGCAAGGTTGCAGAGGAACTGGAACAGGCAATCCGTAATTCTCTCCGGCGTGGGGATATGTTTACCAGATACAGTGATAATCAGTTCCTGATGCTGCTTTTAGGAATCAGGCAGGAGGATTGTGCCATTGTTGTGGAAAGAATTAATGGATATTTTGAGAAAGCATCCAGAAAGAATTATTTAAAATATAGCACAGCGCCAATCTCGGAGATCAGGGAGGCAGATGACTGTGCGCATTTTCACAATATGGATTCCATGTGGGGAGAGTAAGGAGCAGATTCATTTATGACAATTGAAAAATCATTGCCGAATATGGTTATGGTATGTGTGGACGGTGTGGAAAATGGAGACATCTATGGACGATACTTTCACCGGTATAAAAAAGAAGAAACTTTTTTTCCGGATTCTGCCACGCTGGTTATAGAAATGGAACGATTTTATGACGATATCGGTTATCCGCAGGCAGCCATAAAAACGAGAAAATTTATTGAACGCAAAGGCGGGAGGATCCCTGCAAAAGAGCACATGGCTGTCATTTCCGACAGTCAGACATTGATGCAGTTCCGTGGAAAGCTGGCAACATTTCTTGTCGGTGTAACTTCCAGACAGAATGCAAGCTGGCAGGGAGATGTGGTCTGGATGGAGCAGCAGATCCGAAAGCATTTTTGCAGCGATATGGAACTGGTCGTATTTGTGGATGACGCGGTGAAAAAAAGCGAACTGTAACGTTTTTTTTAACGCATTCTGTGATAATATATACAAAAGAGAAAAAGGTGGCAATTATGGCTGAGAATCAAAAGGGAACATTTATTGTAAAAATCAATCATACCGACAATGCAAGCTGGCAGGGACAGGTGACCTGGGCAGATAAGAATATCACGAAAAATTTTCGCAGTACCTTGGAACTGATCAAGCTGATGGATGGCGCGATCACATCAGAGGAAACAAAAAACAGTTGAAAATATGGCGGGTATGTGTTATACTGCTTAAAGTTGTGAGTTTATAACCGTAGGAGGAAAATAAAGTGGCAGTTTTAAAAATAATCTTAACAGTTGTTTTTATTATAATCAGTATTGCATTGACAGTTATCATTTTAATGCAGGAAGGTAAGTCAGCAGGACTTGGAGCGATCGCCGGAGCAGCTGATACTTACTGGGGCAAGAACAAAGGACGTTCCATGGAGGGAAGACTGGTAACAGGAACCAAGATTCTGGTTGTCTTATTTGTTGTGATTGCTGCTGTATTGAATCTGGGAATTTTTTAAGAAACGCAAAAGACTGTCGTGAATACGACAGTCTTTTTTTTGTCATTCTATTATCAGAATATTAAAAATGATCGTATACTATGGGAAAATGGAGAAGTTATGAACAAAGAATTATTACAGGAACGAAAGAAAATGATCTATGATTTCATCTGTGATGAACTCTATGTGCCGATGAAGGCAAAAGAGATGGCAATTGTATTAAATGTGCCGAAATCACAGCGCGGGGAATTATTGGAAGTGTTAGACGCACTCACTGCAGATGGAAAAGTAGAGATATCCGGCAGGGGAAAATATGTAAAATCAGAGGGAAAATATCTGACAGGCGTTTTTACTGCACATCCGAGAGGGTTTGGTTTTGTGACTGTGGAGGGAGAGGAAGAAGATATTTTCATCCCGGCTGCACAGACGAACGGAGCGCTTCATAAGGATACCGTCCAGATCACGCTGTCAAAAAACAGCAGTGGAAAGCGCAAAGAGGGAACGGTGACAAAGATTTTATCCAGAGGAACAGAGCAGCTTGTCTGCACTTATGAAAAAAGTAAAAACTTTGGATTTGCAGTGCCGGACAATCCGAGATTTGCGCAGGATATTTTTATTCCGCTGGAGCGGTCAAAGGGAGCGGTTTCCGGGCACAAAGTTGTGGTGGAGATCACAGATTATGGAAAAAACGGCAAAAAGCCGGAGGGAAAAGTCGTTGAGATCATCGGACATATCAACGATCCGGGGACAGATATCATGTCCATTGTGAAGGGATATGATCTCCCGGTGGAGTTTTCCCAAAAGATCATGAAACAGGTGGAAAATGTATCGAATGAAGTCAGTGCCGCAGACATGGCTGGGCGCATGGATCTGCGAGACTGGCAGACGGTCACGATCGATGGGGAGGACGCAAAAGACCTTGATGATGCGATCACGCTCACAAAAGAGGGGGATCTTTATGAACTTGGGGTCCACATTGCCGATGTATCCAACTATGTGCAGGAGAGCAGCGCACTCGACGTGGAGGCGCTCAAAAGAGGGACATCCGTATACCTTGTCGACCGCGTGATACCGATGCTTCCGCACAAACTGTCAAATGGAATCTGTTCGCTGAATGCAGGAGAGAACCGTCTGGCGTTAAGCTGTATCATGAAGATCGATGAAAAAGGAAATGTGACCGACCACACCATTGCAGAGACCGTCATAAAAGTGGACAGGCGCATGAGCTATACCAGTGTGAAAAAAATCTTAGAAGAACATGACGAGGCAGAAATCGAAGAGTATAAAGAACTTGTGCCGATGTTTGAGCAGATGAAAGAGCTTGCTGCAATTTTACGAAAGAAACGAATGAAGCGTGGCTCGATTGATTTTGATTTCCCGGAAACAAAAATCATTCTGGACGAGCAGGGAAAACCGGTCGATATCAAACCGTATGACCGGAATGTTGCAACGAAGATCATCGAGGATTTTATGCTCATCGCAAACGAGACGGTGGCGCAGGACTATTTCTGGCAGGAACTGCCATTTGTATACCGGACGCACGATAATCCGGACACCGAAAAAATCAAAAAATTAGGAACCTTTATCAATAATTTCGGCTATACCATCCATATCGGACAGGATGAGATCCATCCGAAGGAATTGCAGAAATTATTGATGAAAATTGACGGTACACCGGAGGAGGCTCTGATCAGCCGCCTGACACTTCGTTCCATGAAACAGGCAAAATACACGACAGTCAGCACCGGGCATTTCGGACTTGCCACAAATTATTACTGCCATTTCACTTCACCGATCCGCCGTTACCCTGACCTGCAGATCCACAGGATCATCAAGGACAACCTGCGCGGCAGGATGAACCAGAAACGGATCGAACATTATGACAGTATTCTGCCGGAGGTTGCAAAACATTCCAGCGAGATGGAGCGGAGAGCAGATGAGGCGGAGCGCGAGACAGATAAACTCAAAAAAGTGGAATACATGGAAGAACGTATTGGTCAGGTGTTTGAGGGCGTTATCTCCGGCGTGCAGGAGTGGGGATTCTATGTAGAACTTCCGAACACGGTGGAAGGACTGGTGCATGTGACGTCTCTGACCGATGATTTTTACCATTACGAGGAGTCGTCCTATGAGATGATCGGGGAGCGCACGAACAAACACTATAAGCTCGGTCAGAAGGTCAAAGTGATCGTGGCGGATACAGACAAAATCATGCGCACTATCGATTTCCGCGTTGTGCGGGATGATGTGGAACCGGATGAAGCGGTCAAGGACGAGGCATCTGTTTTGTCGAAGATGACAGATTAAATTTTTATAAAATTTGTATTTTTTAACCAGAAGTTTATTGCGAAAGATAAACTTCTGGGTTATACTGTAACAGCAGCAGGAGGTAAGGATCATGGCAAAGCAGGAAATCAAGTTAATAGCGAATAACAAGAAGGCTCACCATGATTATTTTCTGGAGGAAAAATACGAGGCAGGTGTGGAACTTCACGGCACAGAGGTAAAGTCTCTGCGCATGGGAAAATGCAGTATCAAAGAAGCATTTGTCCGCATTGAAAAGGGCGAAGTGATCATATACGGAATGCATATCAGTCCCTATGAAAAGGGCAATATCTTCAACAAAGATCCACTGAGACCGAAGAAACTTCTGATGCATAAGTCAGAGATCCGCAAACTTGTCGGCAAGATCGCAGAGCAGGGCTATACGCTTGTCCCGGTGGAAGTTTATTTCAAGGGAAGCCTTGTGAAAGTACAGATCGCTCTTGCAAAAGGTAAAAAACTCTACGACAAGAGACAGGATATCGCCAAGAAGGATATGCGCCGCGAGGCGGAGCGTGATTTTAAGATCCGCAACCTTGGTTAGAGAGAAACCGTCCGCGGTTTCACGGAGTATCCGGTATGGATGCATCCGGCAATTAGAAAATATGGGCTTGTAATGGTTTCGACAGGGATCATGAAGCTGGAGAAGCGAGTCGCACGGGATGCGTCAAATTCCACAATTAAAATTAAACGCTGAAGATAATTTAGCATACGCTGCCTAATTTGGCAGCAGTCTGACCCAGAGCACCTACACTTTGGGATCCAGGCTTCGACTATGTAGGAAACGACATCAGCAAAGCTTTGAGCTGTTGGGCGTATCATGAAGCTACTGAAAGCATTCGGTTGTTTGTTCCTGGATGCCGGAGGGAATGTCTAAGGATAAACTAAACTCGTAGAAGGACAGGGGATTGGTTTTTGGACACGGGTTCGATTCCCGTCAGGTCCACTATCAAAAAAGTGCCTGAAATCTTAGAAAATAGTTGATTTTTCTGGGGTTTCAGGCATTTTTTATGGTTCGGATATTTGTTGAAATTATATTGTATTTGTCAAATAAATGCACTTTTTTGTCATGGATTTTGTCATGACAAATTTAAGGAATATTGTTGAATAGTTCATATCCAGATTTTGTCAAAGAAACAGGATATGGAATAGTGACCGGATCAAAGGACAATCGGTGGAAAGACCTATACTTATTATGAATCCACGCAGAAACAGCGTCAAATGGAGCGGCAGATCAGAGCCACCAAGAGAGAAATCGAAGCAACAAAAAGTATCGGCGGCGATGCACAGGATTTGCAGAATAAATTGCGTGGACAGATGGCAGATTACAAAAGCTTTTCAAAGGCTGCCGGGTTGAAAGAACGGGATAATCGACTTAGAGTAGAGAGTGGAAGCAGTACTCTGAAATCTACAAAGGCATATCAGAATGCTGTTAATATGAAAAATGCCGGGGCACTTTCAAATAAAACAGATCCGTTTGGTAGAAAAAGGGAAAAACATGCAATAAGTTATTATGAAGAAATAAGAAATCGAAGAAGTGATTATGTAATAAAACGGATATCTAAAAATGGTGGGGTTTCTGAAAAAGCTACAAAGAATATATATGAACATGTATTTGTGGAAAAACATATATTTGCAGATGGTACAGAAAGACAATTTGATCCGGATTATGATATGTCTGAGTCATTTCGAAGAATTTTAGAAGGAAAAAATATAAAACCACATGATATCACAATGTTGAGACATGAAAATCTTGAATTAAATCTCATGAAGAAGTACAATATGGTGCATGAGGATGCGCATTCTCTGGCTGAACAAAAATATAACTATAAAAAAGAATTAGATGAATTTCTGGAAAGGATAGGTGGTTAAATGCTGCTTTTAAAGTTGTTGGAAGAATCAGATTCAGAAGTAGTGTACAGCTACTTCCCTGAAAAGAAAAAATACTTTGGAATTGTAAAAATTAATAAGATAACAGGAGAGATTATTGATGTTCAGACAGCAGATAATGACTTGCATAAGCGGTACATGCATCATGCAGTATCTAAAATTATCAGTTTTTGTGAAAAAGGTGATTTTCCAAAAGAAGAGATGGTTTCTTGGTATTGAGTGTAAAAGGCAATAGAGATAATAAATTATAAGCCAAACATATGTTTGTTTTATGTTGCTAATATGCAAAAAATATCATATAATACCACTAGGGGTGATATATTGAATCCTAGTAGATTTATCTGGTATCCTTGTCCGAAGTGTGGAAGCCACCTTTTGGCAATCAATAAAGATACCGAGGTTAAAAATTTGCCGTGCAAATGCAAGCACTGCAAACGAGAAAGTTTAATAACGATAGAGCCGATTAGTCAAGTCTTAAATTAGGACTTGATTGATTGGCTCTTTTTAATGCCACAGATTGATGTAATGGCAACATAAAGGTTTGCAGAGTGGCAATTTTTTTTCTGCAGAAGATAATCAGGCCATCAGCAGATTTAAGAAATCATAATAGCGAGATTTCAAGACAGTGCAAGGAAGAAAACGAAGCGGTTATCATTACTGTGAATGGTTCGTCTTTCACCTCACGTTGTCCACTAAAAGTGGTGGAAACGAACGGTTGTCCAACCGCGCAAATGAAGGAAAAGTGTGGCTGGGGTAAATTAAGAATAGATTCAGCTATGCTTGAATCAGACCCGAAATTGAAAAGCAAGAAAGAATGCAGTGGGAGAAAAAGGATAATTAGAAAATTTGTTTGAAGAACAGCATTTTTTAGGTGTAATGATAGAAAGTTTCTGTTATAATAATACCATGGCATTGATGGGAAGGAGGCGATTTTATGCCAGCAGTAAATGTTAATATTCAGCCGGAAATAATACGTTGGGCGTTAAGTCAGACACAGAAAGAAAAACTTGGCGATACGTTAATGAACAATATTATTCAGTGGCTTAATGGCACAAAGACTCCTACCTTTAAACAGATAGAGGATTTTAGTAAAAAAGCGAATATTCCTTTGGGGTATTTCTTCCTACAGACACCTCCTGTAGAGCAGATGGAACTGTTGGAATACCGGACAGTTGACAGTATTCAGCTTGTAAATCCAAGCCGTAACCTAATAGACACAGTTCACGAAATGGAAAATATTCAGGACTGGATGAAAGATTACAGGCAGGAACTAGGGTTTGAGGTACTTCCGATAGTGGGATGCATGAAGGATGTCAGGGATGCTCAGTCAATTGTGGACAGAATCCGCAAAGACTTGGAATTAGACACAACATGGTATGAGAAATGCAGAAATTCCAGAGAAGCATTTGGTTTTATCAGAGGACAGTTGGAGACATGCGGCGTTATTGTGATGATGAATGGTGTCGTAGGCAAGAATACACATAGGGCATTGGATATAAATGAGTTCAGGGCATTTACGATGGTAGATGAATGGGCACCTCTTGTTTTTATCAATGCGGCAGATTCTAATGGAGCACGTTTGTTTTCGCTATTACATGAGGCTGCTCACATTTGGCTTGGAGTAGACGATTTGTATAATGACAGACATAATCGCATAAATGGTGTGAGTGCCGTAGAAATCATGTGCAATGCAGTGGCAGGCGAGCTGCTTGTGCCAAAATCTGTTTTTCTGGGTAAATGGGACGATGATGAAGAAGATATTTATGCGGTTATTACAGAACTGGCAGGATATTTTCGATGTGGTGAAAGTGTGATTGCAAGGAAGGCATTAGACTGCAAAAAGATAACAAAGGATATATACAATAAAATAGTGCAGACGGCAATCGACAATTATAATCAGATGAAAGAGAATCGGGAAAAATCTGGAGGAAACTATTACAACACAATGGGTTCTCGTTTAGATGGGAACTTTGTAAAAGCATTATGCGAGAGTATTAGTATGGGAAGAACTTCTTATACGGAGGCGTATCGTCTGACCAACACCAGCCGCAAGACATTTTCAGAGGTTGCGCAGCATTTTGGAGGTATGGAATGGTAGAAGAAAAATTTTTAATTGATTCCAATTCATTTATGACACCATACAGACAATATTATGCATTTGATTTAGTGCCGACCTATTGGAAGGAATTAGCGAAACGTCTGGATACCGGAAGAATGATTATACAATCATAAGAACACGGGAAGATAAAATGAATTTTGTAAGGTTCTTGATGGAAAAAGATAAGGAAAAGCAGTTATCCGAATACATTAGGAATGGAATCAATACATTTTATAAAATATATGAAAATGAAACAATAAGAGGTTAGACATTTCAAATACAGGAAAGAGAAAGCGATGAAAGAAGTAAAAGATATATGGCAGTTTTTTGAAAATATGAATGAATATGTGTATGCCACAGATATAGAAACGCATGAGATTGTATACATGAACCGGAAAACACTGCAGGCATATGGTTTACAATCACTTGAAGATGCAAAAGGAAAAAAATGCTATGAAATATTACAGAAAACATTGATTCCTTGTGGTATGTGCAACAATGATAGGCTGAGTGTGGGCGAATTTGAAGAATGGCATTACTATAATCCGATCATTGACCGCTATCTGATGTTAAAGGATACGCTGATCGAGGACTCTGCCAATGGGAAAAAATATCGTGTTGAACTTGGTGTAGATATCAGCGAAAAACGTACACAGGACGGCGTAATCCAAAAATATCAGAACATGGAATTTATGATCAACGAAGGTCTGCGCATTGCACTTCAGGCGGCAACGCCGGAGCAATCGATCGAAGTTATTCTGGAATATCTGGGCAACTCGTTGAATGGGGAAAGAACCTATATTTTTGAGCGCAACGAGCGGGGCAGGGATGATAATACCTACGAGTGGGTTGCGGAAGGCATTTCGAGGGAAAAAGAAAATTTGCAGGATATTCCTCCGGAAATCTGTGCACACTGGTACCGGATGTTTCAGGAGGGAAAGTTTATTGTCTTTAAGGATCTTGAGGAAATCAGGGAGAGTGATCCTTTACAATATGAGAATTTGAAGCGCCAGAACATTCATTCACTTGTGGTGGTTCCTTTGTATGATGATGGGAAAGTAATTGCTTTTTACGGTGTGGATAATCCGCCGCCTCCATCATTGGAGTATGCATCTAATATGCTTCAGATTATGGGACATTTTCTGGTGTCATGTATCAAAAGAAGAAATCTGATGAGCCTATTGGAGAATATGAGCTATAAAGATCAGCTTACAAAACTCGGAAACCGTTTCGCAATGGAAAAATATATCAATGAGATTGACACAGAAAAGAGCATAGGCGTTGTTTATTGCGATATCACAGGATTGAAACGTGTGAACGATTCAATGGGGCATGAGGCTGGGGATCAGTTGATTCTTCGTGCCTGCGACAGCCTGAAAAAAGCATTTGGAGAGTACGGTTTGTTCCGTATCGGTGGAGATGAACTGCTTGCGCTGTGTGCAGGAATTGAACATGCGGCATTGATGGAACGCATTGGGCTTTTAAAAGAATGCATGAAACAAAATAATGTAAATATGGCAGTGGGAGAAATATGGCGTGAAAAATACCAGACAGGATTAGATACATTACTGCAGGAATCTGAAAAGAGAATGTATGCAGATAAAGCAGCATATTATAAAAGAACCGGAATTGATCGCAGAAAATAGCAGATATTCGGGTGTTTCAAAAAGTTCTATCTTCGGATGGAACTTTTTCTTTGGCTCTTTTTATAAAAGAGAAAATAAAAATATAAAAAAAGTACTTGACGAAAAGAAAATGCTATGGTAACATTCTGTCTTGTCCACGGAACATAAATGTTTTGAAAATTAGAACAATTTATGGAAAAGTCTGAAAAAATAAATTTAAAAAAGTTGTTGACAGATAAAAATAACTGTGGTATAACAAATAAGTCGCTTGAACAAAGCGGAAACAACAAAGAACATTGATAACTGAACAGTGAATAACCTTGAAAGATTTTGAATTTCAAGTCATCGAAAGATGAACGAACAGCTTTTAATAAAGCAAACCTTAAAAACAGTAAAACCTGAATCAAGATTCCGGTAGGAACTTGTTTCTGATTTAGAAAAGCCAGATATTCTGGTTTGGATTTAACTTTTTAACATGAGAGTTTGATCCTGGCTCAGGATGAACGCTGGCGGCGTGCTTAACACATGCA
>OGEI01000266.1_pt1 | contig 38794 bp, 30 predicted proteins | sample 1570631 | NCBI WGS metagenome assembly OGEI01 (sample SAMEA2582139, study PRJEB24529) | metagenome | biome: Human gut stool | place: China | collected 2011
CCCCCAACGGAAAAATGAGACAGGCTTCCCGAAAGGTGGGTCGCCTGTCTCATTTTTGTTGTAAGTTGGACGCTTGGAGACTTTAGACCTTTGCGATCCCGAAAAACTGTGCCGATCCTGTATGGTTCAGAACTTCTTGATGACCCACAGAATCAGGATGATGGCGATTGCCACAGCGAGCGTGATCAGAAAGCTGTGGTCTTTCTTTCTGTTTTCCGGTTTGGCATGCTCTGACGGCTTTTGCTCCTATTTCAAAGAGAGGGTGCCATCCCCCCAATGCCGTTAAGTTAAGCAGCTAATGAAAGATGGACTTCATCAAAAAATGAAATGCACCCCATTTGTTAGACAGTATGGTATACTGTTTAGGAAATGGGGTGCACTTCAGTGCCGGAGCAGTTCCTCCTTTTTATAAGCAGAAAGATAGGCGCACAGTGGCAGATGATCTTCATAGAAAACGATCTCCGGTAAAGAATCCCGAATGTCCATCACACGTTCCGCACACATCGGTTCCTGTGCCTGCGTGTAAGCCACAGGCGTATCGATAAGGAATCGTTTTCAAGCCCGGAACACCGAAAAAACTGTAAAGGGATATGACATCCGTCGTATTCTTTTTCGTTTCTTTCCACACAAAAAAAGAGCTGCCGCACCGGAAAAACCGGCGCGGCAGCTCTTTTTGCAGGAACCTGTACCGGCGCTACGGGACGCACCGGCGGCAGGAACACACTTATTTACCAAAGACGGCAACGTAGTCCTTCTGGAACTTTTCAATGCCGGCATCGGTCAGGGGGTGGTGGATCATCTGCTCCAGCACCTTGAAAGGCACGGTAGCAATATCGGCACCGGCCAGAGCGCAATCCGTGATATGGATGGGGTTGCGCACCGAAGCAGCGATGATCTCGGTATGGATGTCGGGGTAATTGCCGAACATCTCGGCAATGGTCTGGATCAGGTCGATGCCGGGCTGGCCGATATCGTCCAGACGCCCCAGAAAGGGGCTGACATAGGCAGCACCAGCACGGGCTGCCAGCAACGCCTGATTTGCACTGAAGATCAGGGTGCAGTTGGTGGGAATGCCCTCACTGCTCAGCACCTTGATGGCCTTCAGACCCTCTGCCGTCATGGGGATCTTCACTACCATGTGCGCAGGATTCAGTGCGTAGATAGCACGGCCTTCCTTAATCATCCCTGCAGCATCCAGCGTAGTGGCCTTTACCTCGCCGGATATGGGGCCATCCACAATGGAGGTGATCTCCTTTAGAGTCTCGGCGTAATCACGGCCTTCCTTGGCGATCAGGCTGGGGTTGGTGGTGACACCGGCAATGATGCCCATATCATTTGCCTTGCGGATCTCGTCCACGTTGGCCGTATCAATGTAGAATTTCATACCTGTATTCCCCTTTTTTCAGCAGACGCTCACTTCAGCAGCGCCTCGGCATGGGCTGCAATGTTCTCGGCGGTCAAACCGTACTCCTCGAACAGCTCGGCGGGCGAGCCGCTCTGACCAAAACGATCCATAATGCCCACGCGGTCAAACTTGCAGCTGCACTTACCGGCAATGGTCTCTGCGGTCACACCGCCCAGACCGCCGATGATGCTGTGCTCCTCGGCAGTAACAACAGCCTTGCACTTATTGGCATAGGCCAGTGCAGTCTCGGTATCAAAGGGTTTGATAGTGTGGAAGTTGACAACAGCGGTGCTGATGCCCTTGGCCTCCAGCGCATCCGCTGCCTTCAAAGCTTCCGGGATCATCAGTCCGGTAGCAAAGATCGCCACATCAGAGCCATCCTTCATCACGTTGGCCTTGCCGGGGATAAAGGGGGTGTCCTCCTCGGTGTACACATCGGACACCGGACGTGCCACGCGGATGTACACAGGACCCTTGATGTCGATCGCTGCCTTAACCGCCTTACGGGTCTCAATGGGGTCGCAGGGTACCAGAATGGTCATGTTGGGCACAACGCGCATCAGGGCAATGTCTTCCACAGTCTGATGGCTGCCGCCGTCCTCGCCCACGCACAATCCGCTGTGGCTGCACGCCACCTTGACGTTGGCATTGACGTAGGCAATGCTGTTGCGGATCTGCTCGTAGGCGCGGCCGGTACCAAACAGTGCAAAAGTGCTGATGAAGGGGATCAGACCGCTGTGTGCCATGCCTGCTGCAGCACAGGTCATGTTGGCTTCGGCAATGCCGAAGTTGAAGAACCGCTCGGGATACTTCTCGGCAAAGATGTTGGTCATGGTAGCGTGTGCAAGGTCTGCATCACAGACGACGACCTTCTCATTCAGACCACCGATATCGCGCAATGCCTCGCCGTAGGCGACGCGCATAGATTTACTTTCAGCCATCTACTTCTACCCCCAGTTCTTTCATAGCCTTGATGTACTCTTCCTTATTGGGTGCCTTGCCGTGCCAGCCGACCACGTTTTCCATAAAGGAAACGCCCTTGCCCTTCACGGTCTCGCAGCAGATGAAACGGGGTTTACCCGGGGTGACGGGTGCCTGAATGGCATCCACGATGGCCTGAATATCATGGCCATCCACCTTGACGGTCTCAAACCCGAAGGCGGCAAACTTGGCGCAGGGATCGCCCACCGGCATGACCTGATCGTTGGTGCCGTCGATCTGCAGCCCATTGTGATCCAGCAGAACCACAAAATTGTCCAGACCGTACTTCACAGCGCTCTCGGCTGCCTCCCACACCTGACCTTCCTGGATCTCGCCATCGCCCAGAATGGCGTATACCCGGTAGTCTTTGTGCAGGTATTTGGCTGCCATAGCCAGACCGCCTGCTACGCTGACGCCCTGTCCCAGAGATCCGGTGTTCACATCAATGCCCGGCGTCTTGTTGCAGTCGGGATGGCCCTGCAGGTGGCTGTGCAGCTTGCGCAGGGTCCACAGATCCTCCCGGGGGAAGAAACCCAGATCTGCCAGAATGGCGTACTGTGCCGGGCAGCCGTGACCCTTGCTCAGCACAATGCGGTCACGATCCTCCCACTTGGGGTTCTTGGGGTCCACATGAGCGGTGTTATAGTAGATAGCCATCAGCATTTCCACCAGAGACAGCGATCCGCCCGGGTGGCCGGACTGGCACAGATACAGCATCTTGATGATGTCTGCGCGCAGCTGCTTTGCTTTTTCCTGTTGCATAGCAAGTTCCATAATATGTATCCCTCTCAATCAGATTTGAAGATGTACGTTTTTACGCAGCCGTTGCACCCAGCAGCATATCCGGCAGGAAGGTAACGACCTGCGGAAAGGTACAGGTGACAGCCAGCGTGATCAACAGCGGAACCAGGAAGGGCAGGATCGCTTTGTAAATGCGCTCCAGCTTGATCTTGTTCACGTCCGAAATGACAAACAGACACACGCCGAAGGGAGGAGTGACCTGACCGATCATCAGGTTCAGCACCACCACAACGCCGAAGTACACCAGATTGTAGCCCATGGTGTTGGCGATGGGCAGCAGCACGGGCAGCATCAGGGTCAGGATAGCGCCGGGCTCCATGACCATGCCAAGGATCAGCAGGATGATGTTGATAATGAACATGACAACCGCCGGGTTGGAGGAAACACCGGTGATGGTGTTTGCGATGAGGGCGGAGATGCCCTCCTTGGCCATGACGTAGGTAAACAGGGTGGAAGTACCGATGATGAACAGTGTGTTTGCAGAGGAGATGGCACTTTCCTTCAGGCACTGAAGGAAGGTTTTGAGATCCATGCTCTTATAGACCAGCACAGAGATAATCAGCGCATAGATGGTTGCCACTGCAGAGGCCTCGGTGGGGGTGAACCAGCCCAGCGTAAAGCCTGCCAGAATGATTACGGGGGTGATGCAGGCAGGCAGCGCATGAACGAACTGACGCGCCAGATTGCGCAGGTTGAAAGCGGTGCGCTCGTAGCCGCGCTTGACGGCGTAGATGTAGATGAGCACCATCATCAGCACTGCCATGACCAGCGCCGGGATCACACCGCCCATAAACAGCTTGGACACACTGACCGAGGCCGACGCGCCGTATATGATCAGCGGGATCGAGGGCGGGAAGATGGGGCCGATGACCGAGGAGGCAGCAGTAACGGCAGCGGAGAAATCATCGTCGTAGCCGTGGTCACGCATGGCCTTGATCTCGATAGCGCCCAGACCGCCAGCGTCGGCAGAAGCAGAGCCGGACATGCCGGCAAAGATGACCGAGGCCAGCACGTTGGCGTGACCCAGACCACCGGGAATCCAGCCCACCAGCTCGCGGGCGGTGCCGAACAGCTCGTCGGTGATTTTACCGGCGTTCATCAGGTTGCCCGCCAGAATGAACAGCGGAATGGCGATGAGCAGCCAGCTGTCAATACCGGAAACCATCTTTTGACCGATGACCACCAGCGGGTAGCCCAGAGACAGGCAGCCCAGCACGGCAGAGAAGCCGATGGACACCGAGATGGGAATGCCAATGATCAGAAATGCAACAAATGCAAGCAGGAAGAGGATCATGCAGCCTTCCCTCCTTTCTTAGCGGCAATGTGGCCGACCAGCATCTCAAAGCTCTTCAGCGCAATGAACACACCGGCAATCGCCATAGGGATGTATTGGATAGTATAGTGAACATTGGGCATGGTGGCATAGGTGCGGGAGGCCACAAAGCGGTACTGTGCATTGAAGGCCATGATCATCACGACGCCCAGACCCAGACCTACCAAATCGGTGATGTACCACACGATCTCGGCAGCAATACCATGCAGGCGGGTAACAAGGAAATCCAGCCGGATCAGACCGGACTTGTTGTACAGGGGGATGATGCCGATAAATGCCATCCACAAAAACAGGATACCGCACAGTTCGGTGGTGGGCAGCCAGCTTTGGTTCAAAAAGTTGCGGCGGCACAGCTCGGTCACGATCAGTCCAACCAAGCCAAGGATCATTGCCATAATGATCCACTCAGCCACCTTGGAAATGGTGTCTGTGATCTTTGTCAAAACTTTCATGTTGCCATTCCTTTGTTAAAAAAGGCGCAGGCCCATCCGAAAATCGGCCTGCGCCGCTGCAAATACAACGAACTTCGGGAGATTCCCGTCTTACTTATTGCCGTAGTTGTAGATGGTGTCGACCAGGCTCTGATCGTACCATGCCTCGCTGGCATAACGGGTGTAGTATGCGGGGATGTCCAGCTTCTTCTTGAAGGAGTCGATGTCCGGGTTATCGCAGAACTGCACACCGCCCTCTTCCATGGTCTTGCGGGCAGTCACGTTATCCTCAGCGATGCAGTCAAAGCTGAACTGTGCAGCTTCCTTTGCCTTCTCGCGCAGCACATTCTGGGTGGTCTCGTTCAGCTTGCCCCAAGCGGTCTTGTTGGCAGCCATGGTGCAGCCCATCCACATATAATTGATAAAGCTGAAGTAGCCGATATCGTCCCAAGTAGCATTTGCTACTTCGTGGTAGGTGGCGTTGTCCTGTGCCTGTGCGGTGCCATTGCTCAGGGCGGTGGTCAATTCGGTCAGAGCCAGTGCCACGGGGGTAGCGCCCAGCGTGCTCCAGCAGTCGGTGTACATCTGGCTCTGGGGCACGCGGATCTTCAAGCCGATCACGTCGTCAGCCTTCTCGATCTGGCCCCAGCTCTTGACGGTGGAAACATGACGCATACCGTTGTCGCCCTCAGCCAGATAGACCAGATCGTAATCACCGAAGTCGGCAAAGATCTGCTCGCCGATGTCGGTGCTGTTCAGCACCTCGTTGGCTTCCTCGGCGCTGGTGAACAGGAAGGGCAGATCCATGACCTTAGCTTTGTCGTAGAAGGAAGTAAAGCCGGAAGTACCTGCAAAGATCAGATCAATGGTGCCCATACGGGTGGACTCGATCGCCTCGGCATCGTTGCCCAGCGTGCCGCCGTACTGCACATCGCACTTGACTGCGCCGCCGGTAGCCTCTTCGATCAGCTCACCGTACTTGATGATGGTCTTGGTGGGTACGCTGTTTTCGCCGCCGGGGCTGTACAGGGTCAGGGTAGTGTTGGTAAAATCGGCATCGCTGCCGCCTGCGGAAGCTGCGGTGGAGCTGGCGGTGCTGGTGGTAGTGCTTGCGGAAGAGCCGCCGCAAGCGGCCAGACCCAAAGCTGCTGCGCCGATACCGGCGACCTTCAGAAAGCTGCGGCGAGAGATCTTTTTCATAACAGTGTCCTCCTGTTTTCTTGGGCAGAAGCATTTTTCGTGCAGCTGCTTCTGCCGAATCGTTTGATTGACGAGAAGTCCGATGTTGTAGGATTGTAGGACAATCCGTATTTATGCTTATAGAATACCTTACTTTGCAAAGAATTTCAATTTCCAGAATCACCTAAAAATATATCGTTTTTTTATCTCTTTGCACAAAAGCTTGTATCCATGTTGCAAAACCCGCACGGATGTTGCAATTTTTCGTCTCAAAAGCGGCAAAATATGTTGCACCGTCCTACAATTTTGCAAAAAAGCACCCGCAGCCGCCCCCCGCTTTCCAAAGAAGCGGAGCAGCGCCCTGCGGGTGCCTGCGTATGCTTTTTAACTGGCTGTGCTTTTTTTTTTCCTCTTATAAGGAGACGTTTCCGTCCCTGGTCATGCTGATCAGATCCTGTGCCACCAACTCCAGATGGCTGTGCATATAATGCTCGGCGGCATCAGCATCCCCTGCCTGCAGAGCTGCCAGAATTTTGGCGTGGGGCATAATGGCGTTCAAGGCGTTCTGGTTGTGCTGGAAGGTGCGCTGCCGGAAGTTTTTGATGCGCTCACAGGTCTGATGGTTGATCTTGATCAGCAGTTGGTTCCGACTGGCTTTGACGATGCTGGTGTGGAATTTTTCGTCATACTTTGCAATGGTGGCAGCATCCTGTTTTTCCACTGCTTCGACAAATTTTTGATGGATGTGTTGCAGTTCCAACAGATCCTCGGGCTGGCTGCGCTCTGCCATCAGGCGGGCAGCCAGCGGCTCCAGTGCGTTGCGCACCTGCACGCAGTCCAAAAGCTCCATTTCGTTGGCTCTGAACCACTGCACTGTCTGCTCTGCGCCCGCCTCCTTATCACTTGCCACAAAGGCTCCGCGCCCGGGGCGGATCTCTACAAGCCCCTTTGCCTCCAACAAGCGGAATGCTTCCCGCACGGTACCGCGCCCCACTCCCAGCTGCTTGCTCAGGGTCATCTCCGCAGGGAGCTTGGTATCCACCGCATAGGTACCGTCCACAATACGGTCTGCAATGACCTGCTCCACCTGCTGCACGATAGACACCCGCTTCAGACTGTTCAGTTCTGTTGCCGGTTCTGCCATAAGGACCAGCCTCCTCCTCTTTAAAAATACGCAATAGGATATTTTGGGGTACAAAAACAGCCCCCGCAGCAGGGATGTGCAAAGCTGCGCTCCTGTTTTTCTTAGAACAATTATAGCGCGGTCTATTGTATGATGTCAAACACCTTTTGAAAAAACGGTTGTTTTTTGAACAAAGAGCTTCAATTGCCGTATTTCGCCTGAAATTTGTGAATGAAACACGAAAAATCTTGCATAGTTTGAAAATGCCTGTTGACATTTCCTTGCGCGGTGTGTATGATAAAGGCAAGAAGGATTGTAGGACATCATACAATCCAAAGCACTGTCATGAATAGTCTGCATAAAGGAGATATCGCTATGAAGATCGCGCTTATCAACGAGAACAGCCAGGCCGCAAAGAACGGCATCATCGAGGCCGCTCTGAAGAAGGTCGTAGAGCCGATGGGCCACGAGGTGGTCAACTACGGCATGTACGCTGCCGATGACGCCGCACAGCTGACCTATGTGCAGTGCGGCATCCTCGCCGCCATCCTGCTCAACAGCGGCGCTGCCGACTACGTCATCACCGGCTGCGGCACCGGCGAGGGCGCCATGCTGGCCCTGAACAGCTTCCCCGGCGTCATCTGCGGCCATGTGGAGGACCCTGTGGACGCCTACACCTTCGCCCACGTCAACGACGGCAATGCCGTGGCCATGCCTTTCGCCAAGGGCTTCGGCTGGGGCGGTGAGCTGAACCTCGAGTACTGCTTTGAGAAGCTGTTCGGCTTCGGCCACGGTCAGGGCTACCCCAAGGAGCGCGTCGAGCCCGAGCAGCGCAACAAGAAGATCCTCGACGGCGTCCGCGCCGCCACCTTCAAGCCCCTCATCGAGTGCCTCAAGAGCATCGATCAGGACCTGCTGAAGGGTGCTGTGGCCGGTGAGAAGTTCAGCGAGCTGTTCTTCGCCTCCTGCAGGGACGAGGAGCTGGCCGCTTATATCAAGAGCCTGCTGGCTTGAGCGGTGGACAGAGCATGACGGCCCTGTATCACCTGAACGAGAACCTCGCCCACCTGCTGGAGGGCTTTCTGGAATCGGCAGTCCCCCTCATCGCGGGGCTGGCGGAGGTCATCGGCCTGTTCATCATCGTGACGAGCCTTGTCAAGGCCACCTACCACTATGTGCGGGCGACCTTTTTCCGCGACCGGTACGACTTTCACCACGAAATGAGCACCGGCCTGACGACGGCGCTGGAATTTCTCATGTCAGCAGAGATCGCCAAGACCTTCCTTCTGCAGAACCTCGAGTCGGTCATCCCGCTGGCGGCGACTTTCGCGCTGCGCGCTCTGATGAGCCTGCTGCTCCATATCGAAATGGGGGCAGACCACAAGGGGGAAAAATGATGCCTGCCAAAGTTTTCTTTGCCCATTCTTTTCCGGTTTGTGCAGAACGTCAAAAATAGTATCCGGCTCTTGACACTTTGACCAAACCGCCTTATACTCTTGCCATCGAAAGCAAAGGCGCTGATGGATGAAAGATCCGCCAGCGCCTTTTGTGTTTCCGGGGGAAGTGTATCCCCTGCGGCCAAGGGAGAAACAGAGGGCTTCCTTTTCCGGATTTTCTGCGCTGCTGCGCAGATAGAGGGGTGATTATTCTCATCTGGGCCTCGACATCCCGCTGTGGGTGTACATCGTGTTCCAGACCGTCTTCTGCGCAACGGCAGCCACCATCGTCTCCGGCTCCATGGCCGAGCGCACCAACTTCAAAGCCTACTGCGTCTACTCCGCAGCCATTTCGCTGGTGGTCTGCCCCATCTGCGGCCACTGGATGTGGGGCGGCGGCTGGCTCCAGAGCATGGGCTTCCACGACTTTGCCGCCCTGCAGGACGTGGAGTAAGCGTCCCCCTGATCTCATCGCTATCCCGCCGAGACGGCGTGGATATATTGTTCTCCTTTTTCCTTTTTTCTGATAATTCCAAACACAGCTCAAAGCCCCGCTCCTTCACACAAGGGAGCGGGGCTTTGGCGTTTCTTGACAGCGCCCGTCCGTCGTGTTATCTTTGTGGGCAGGATATAAAAATACAGGAGTGTTATCATGAAAGAATTTTTGAAAAAGGAACTTTATTCCTTCCGGGCCGTCGCGGCCATCCTGGCCCGCTGGCTGCTGCTGGCCGTCCCCACCGGCCTCGTCTGCGGTGCCGTCGGCACAGCGTTCCACCTGGCCGTGGAGCATGTCACCGAGTGGCGGGCCGAGCACATCTGGCTGCTCTGGCTTCTGCCGGTGGCAGGTCTTGCCATCGTGGCACTTTATAAGGTGACGGGCTGCGAAGGGATGGGGACGAACAACGTCATCCGCGCCGTCCACAGCGGCGAGAGCGTCAGCCCGCTGCTGGTGCCGGCCATCTTCTTCGGCACGGTGCTCACCCACCTCTGCGGCGGCTCGGCCGGACGCGAGGGCGCGGCTTTGCAGATGGGCGGAAGCATCGGCTACAACATCGCAAAGCTCTTCCGCTTCTCCGACCACGACCGCCGCACGGCCACAGCCTGCGGCATGGCGGCGTTCTTCTCGGCACTGTTCGGCACGCCGCTGTCAGCGACCCTCTTCGGCATCATGGTGGAGGACGTGGGCCTCGCGTTCTCGGTGGCCTTTGTCCCCGGCTTCGCCGCTGCCCTCATCGCCTACGGCGTCTCGCTGGCCTGCGGCATCTCTCCTACCCATTTTGAGCTGACCGCACCGGCGCTTTCCATTGATTCTACTCTGCTGGTGGCTGTGCTGGGTGTTGCCTGTGCGCTGGTGGCCCGGGCATTCTGCTGGCTTCTCCACACCATGGAGCACGAAATGCCCCGCCGCCTGCCGAACCCCTGGGTGCGTGCCGTCGTGGGCGGTGCTGCCGTGGTGGCCCTCTCCTACCTGATGGGCGTGGGCCGCTACAACGGCGCGGGCATGGGCGTCATCACTGCCGCCGTGGAGCAGGGGCAGGCCCTGCCGTGGGACTTTATCTGCAAGATACTGCTGACCGCCCTGACCCTCTCGGCGGGCTTCAAGGGCGGCGAGGTCGTCCCCAGCTTCTACATCGGTGCGACCTTCGGCTGTGCATTCGGCCCGCTGCTGGGCCTGCCCGCCGGGTTCTCCGCCGCCGTGGGCCTCGTCTCGGTGTTCTGCGGCGCGACGAACACCCTCATCCCCTCCATCCTGCTGGCCTATGAGCTGTTCGGCGGCGTGGGGCTGGAGCTGATCGCGCTGGGCTGCGGCGTCTGTTATATGCTCTCCGGCACCCACGGCCTCTACAGCAGCCAGCTCTTTGTGACGGAGAAGCTGCTGTCGGAGTATACGGAGAGCTGGGGAGCGAGGCTGAAAAAATAAAAAAGAACGGCAGCGCGTCGCTCCGTTCCTTGACAAATCCGATATTTCTGGTTATACTACAAATAGAAAAGGCGCTGGCCCGCAAACGGCTGGTCCCTCACCATAATAAGTCAAGAAAAAATGACCGGTCTAGTTGGGGAACTCAGAGGCGGTCATTTTTCTTGTCTTTATCGTCGCTGTGAGATACAGTCCAAGTGATTTGAAACGTCACATAAATTGCACCGCCGAGAAGCGAGAGCAACGCGGTAAATTCCAAAATACTCATGGTCTTATCCCCCCTTTCCGCCCTTGAGCGTCCGGGGGAGCACGAATCTGCAAGAAAATCGCCTTACCCGGCACTCAGATACCGGTAAGGGACAGCCGCCTGTGTTTGTGGTCAGCGCCTTGCCGCCAGAGGCGGCATCTATACGATACCATATTTCGCCTAAAAGTACAAGAATTGTCCAGTCTAAATTTCTGCAGGCCAGCCCTTGATTTTTTCTGCGCCCCGTGCTACAATCATCTGTAGTTTCATCCTGTGATGCGCAGTGTGAGCAGGTTTTCTGCCGCCGGTGCGTCAAAATCAAATGTCCCAAAACGATGATGCGGACAAACCGAAGTCCCGTTCTCCATGCCGCAGAGAGGGCTGCCGTCCGGAAGGACGCGCTGCAAGCAGCCTGCCATGTGCCGGACTTCTACCACCGCAGAGTGCAGAGGAGAACCTCTGCCGGGTGCGCCCGTTACAGCACAGCGAGTGGCGTGCAGCAGCACGCAATTCGGGTGGAACCGTGGAACGCAGTTGGATCTTTCAAAGGCGCTTCATCCCGTAGAGCAAATGCGGGGTGAAGCGTCTTTTTTGTTATACCAAACGCATTTTTCATGTCAAGAAGGAGTAACACCATGAAGATCATCTATAAGGACGGTCATGTGGACGAGTGCCCGCAGGACCAGGAACTGCACGTTATCCGTCACACCGCAGCCCACGTCATGGCTCAGGCCATCAAGCGCCTCTACCCGGAGGCTGACTTCGCCTTCGGCCCCGCCACCGAGAACGGCTTCTACTACGACGTTGACCTCGGCGACACCAAGCTGACCGACGAAGACCTGGCCAACATCGAGAAGGAGATGCACAAGATCACCAAAGAGAATCTGGCCATCAAGCCCTTCATCCTGCCCCGCGCAGAGGCCGTCAAGCTGATGGAAGAGCGCCACGAGAACTATAAGGTCGAGCACATGGCTGACCTGGCCGACGAGACCGAGTTCAGCTTCTTCCAGCAGGGCGAGTACGTCGATATGTGCATCGGACCTCACCTGACCTACACCAAGGCTCTGAAGGCTTTCAAGATCACCCAGCAGTCCGGCGCATACTGGAAGAACGACAAAGAGAACAAGATGCTGACCCGTATCAACGGCGTGGCTTTCCACAATCAGGAGGAGCTGGACGCCTGGGAGAAGGAGCAGCAGGAGGCCCGTGAGCGCGACCACCGCAAGATCGGCAAGGAGATGGGCCTCTTCATGACCGACGACCTGGTTGGCCGCGGTCTGCCCATGTTCCTGCCCGCAGGCTACACGGTCTGGCAGGAGCTGGAGAACTATATCAAGGAGAAGGAGCGCGCCCGCGGCTATCTGCACGTTATGACTCCCTGCATCGGCACCGTGAATCTGTACAAGACTTCCGGCCACTGGGACCACTACCGCGAGAATATGTTCCCCGCCATGGAGATGGAGGGCGAGAGCTACGTCCTGCGCCCGATGAACTGCCCCCATCACATGATGATCTACGCAAACCGTCCCCACTCCTACCGCGACCTGCCCATGCGCATCGGCGAGATCGCACACGACTTCCGCTATGAGTCCTCCGGCACCCTGAAGGGCATCGAGCGCGGCCGTCACTTCTGCCAGAATGACGCTCACCTGTTCTGCACTCCGGAGCAGATCAAGAGCGAAGTCGCTGATGTCTGCAACCTCATCTTCGAGACCTACAAGGATTTCAACATCACCGATTACCGCTGCGTTCTGTCCCTGCGTGACCCCGCCGACAAGAAGAAGTATCACGACGACGACGCCATGTGGAACCACGCTGAGAACGCTCTGCGCGAGGTCCTGACTGAGCTGGGCATCCACTTCACTGAGGAGATCGGCGAGGCTGCTTTCTACGGCCCGAAGCTGGACGTCAACGTCAAGCCCGCTGTCGGCGCTGAGTACACCCTGTCCACCTGCCAGCTGGACTTCTGCCTGCCCGCAAAGTTCCACCTGACCTATGTGGACAAGGACGGCACCGAGAAGACCCCCGTTGTCCTGCACCGTGCGATCCTCGGTTCTCTCGACCGCTTCATGGCCTACCTCATCGAGGAGACCAAGGGCAAGTTCCCCACCTGGCTGGCTCCTGTTCAGGTCAAGGTGCTGCCCGTCTCCGAGAAGACCCTCGAGTATTCCGAGGCCATCACCGAGAAGCTGGTGGAGGCCGGTATCCGTGTGGCTCTGGACGACGACAACCAGAAGATCGGCTACAAGATCCGCGCTGCACAGCAGGTGGACCGCGTGCCTTATATGCTGGTCCTGGGCGCCAAGGAAGCCGAGGCCGGCAACGTCTCCGTCCGTGACCGCAAGGGCGAGACCGCCACAATGGATCTCGACGCCTTCATCGCCAAGGTGACCGACGAGATCAAGAACCGCAGCCTGTAAGTGATATGATTCCTGATTATATTGATGAAGTCGAGCGTCCGAATGAGGAAACGATTGCCGCCATGTTGGAGGCCGAGCGCATTGCGAAGGACCCCAACGTAAAGCACTACACCGATTTGGATGAACTTTTTGAAGATTTAAGGAAATAACAAATGCCGCTCTTCCCTTGATAGGAGAGCGGCATTTTTGTGCCTTGAAATCAGGTCATCCCTTTGGTTTTCTCGTCAATCAGCGAAAAAATCCTATCATATGTACCGTTCAGAATCGCCTGACGCGGCATCCAGAAATCAAACAGCTCTTTTAGTCCTGCCGAATCCCCGCAGATTTTTCGGGTCTGCTCATAGGCAAATGTATTCGCATCGACTTCATGCGGTTGTCCGAGATACAGGCTTGTAAAATATCCTTCGCTACCTTCTAATTTACATTTCAGATAATGATTTTCCACCAGTTTATAGCAAGTCCCGTCGAACATGATGATATACTGAACGCTTCGATTTATCGCCTCATTAAATCGCTCCGGTTCAAGATACTGGGATGCGTGCCGCAGCTCATGAAAAAGATAGAACATTCTTTCGTACTCAGGCTCTTTGTCCAGCCCCTCTGCATTTATAAACACAGTCCTGCTGGAAGCGTCAAATGTTCCCTTTGCTGTTTTGTATCCGGCAGGCATCTCAAAGGACAAATACAGATTCAGCCCATGCTCCCTGCAATACGCGTCGAAATACTTTTTATATCCAGTCATTCTCTCGTCACCGGCTCGCAATTCTTATGAAAAATGCCCCTGCCGAAGCTATTTTTAGCGTTCTGCAAGGGCATTTTCATTTACGTTTTGTTATTTCAGCAGATTATCATCCGTGAAGTAATCGATTTTCATGGACTTGCGCACTTCGGCGAGGGTGGCGGCGGCGGTCTTTTCGGCCACGGCGCTGCCTTCCTTCAGAATTTCCACGACCTCGGGCAGGCGCTGCTCCCACTCCTTGCGGCGGTTGCGGATGGGCTCCAGCTCAGCCTGCATGACGCTGTTCAGGAACTTCTTCACCTTCACGTCGCCCAGACCGCCGCGCTGATAGTGTGCCTTCAGCTCGTCGAGGTTCTGGTACTCGGGCAGGAACTCGGCAAAGTGCTCCGGGCGGCTGAATGCATCCAGATAGATGAAGACGGGGTTGCCCTCCACCTTGCCGGGGTCCTGCACGCGCAGGTGGTTCGGGTCGGTGTACATGGACATGATCTTCTTCTTGATGTCCTCGGGCTCATCGGAGAGGTAGATGCAGTTGCCGAGGCTCTTGCTCATCTTGGCCTTGCCGTCGGTGCCGGGCAGGCGCAGGCAGGCGCTGTTCTGGGGCAGAACGATCTCCGGCTCCACCAGAGTCTCACCGTAGACGGCGTTGAACTTATGGACGATCTCGCAGCACTGCTCGATCATGGGGCGCTGGTCCTCGCCTGCGGGGACGGTAGTGGCCTTGAAGGCGGTGATGTCCGCGGCCTGGCTGATGGGGTAAGTGAAGAAGCCCACCGGGATGCTGGACTCGAAGTTCTTCTGCTGGATCTCCGCCTTGACGGTGGGGTTGCGCTGCAGGCGGGAGACGGTGACAAGGTTCATATAATAGAAGCTCAGCTCGGTCAGCTGGGGCACCATGGACTGGATGAAGATGTGTGCCTTGGCGGGGTCGATGCCCACGGCCAGATAGTCCAGAGCGACCTGCAGGACGTTCTGGCGCACCTTCTCCGGGTTGTCGGCGTTGTCGGTGAGGGCCTGTGCGTCAGCGATCATGATATAGATCTCGTCGAACTTGCCCGAGTTCTGCAGCCGGACACGCTCCTTCAGAGAGCCTACATAGTGGCCGACGTGGAGCCGGCCCGTCGGGCGGTCGCCCGTCAGAATGATCTGTTTCATTTTTTTCTCCTTTTTCATCAGGCGCATTTTTCCTCAACCTCTCCGTCACAGCTGACGCTGTGCCGCCTCCTCTGATAGGGGAGGCTCTGGCGAAAAGGGTAAGTTTTCGGTTTTGCCAAGGGCTCTCCTATCCGGAGAGCTGGACGCCGCAGGCGGCCTGAGAGGTTCATTTTTTATAAGTATATCCCCCGCCGCTTTCCCTGTCAACAAAAGCCGCACCGGAACGGACAAAAAAGAAAAAGCGATGGAAAACTTCCATCGCTTTACTGGCGCCTCTTGCCTGACTCGAACAGGCGACACCCTGATTAACAGTCAGGTGCTCTAACCGACTGAGCTAAAGAGGCATCTATATAAAACGGCGCAGAGCCGTTTTACTACTAAAATGGTGACCCGTACCGGAATCGAACCGATGTTAAAGGCGTGAGAGGCCTCTGTCTTAACCGCTTGACCAACGGGCCATACTACCATTGCATCGGGTGTTGTTCCCGACTCGATTATTTTAGCACAGCGCACCCGCTTTGTCAACAGGCATTTTCAATTTTTCGGCAAAAATTTCGAAAAAATCAGAACAGCCGACGCACTCTGCCCTTCACAGCCCCCAGAAGGACGTTCAGGTAAAGGCCCATGACGCTCTCCACCTCGCCCAGCTCCATGCTCTGGCGCTGGGGCAGGCCGGCCAGCGTACCGCGGTAGAGGCAGCGCAGCTCGGGCAGCTCGGCGTAATCGCTGGGGTGCATGAGGGTGCTGGGCTTTGGCAGCTCCAGCGCACCGCTCTTCTGGAGCACCTCGCTGACGAACTGGGAGCAGAAATAATGCCGACGGCGCTGCCAGCGGATATGCATCCAGCAGAGCAGCAGACCCAGCGAATTGAAGCGGTAGAGCTCCCCGTGGTGCATCATGTGCTGGGTGCGGCGCTTGGCGCGGGTGTAGGCCTCGTCCGTCACTTCCAGCGCGTAGAGGGCGCAGGGGATGTTCTCCCGCATGAGGAACACGCCCCGGTTCAGGTACTCCCGGCTGGGACCTGCGGGGAACATGGTGTAGCCGTTCTTACGGGTAGAGCTGTAGAGGGTACTCAGGTCCTCGTCGAAGGCGAGGGAGATGTGGGTGTACTGCGCACCGGTCAGGCTGTACACGAGGTTCGAGAGCAGGGTGCCGGAGCGGGTAAGAAATATGTAAAGCGTCTTCATCGTCGTTGTTTCTCCATGCTGGCGGCTCATGGCCGCGGGTCAGATTGGCTCAGTATATCATAAGCCAGACAGTTTTTCCAGATATATCGCAAAATATCCACAAATATTTTGTGTCTCTACTTATAATACGTTTTTTCGCGGCCCAAAATTGCAGCCTCTTCTCTCCTGTTTTCCGCTCCTTGTATCCCAAATCGACAAAATTTTATCAAAGATCTGTTTTTGGCATAAAATCTTTAATTTGTGCAGGCAAACGGGCCAGGATTTTTACGAAACTGTCTCAAATACCCCGGATTCTTAATAAGATTTGTTGCTTTTACCCGAAGAAAACCTCTCCGCCGGTTGATTTCAGCCCCGATTTATGTATAATGATATACAGGAGAATACGCATCTGTATTTCTTTTCGTCGTCCTTTTGCGGTGTCCTTTTGGCTGAGGGCAGCTTACCGCTGGTGTCTGGACGATGACCTGAACGAAAGAAGAGGTATAAGTATCATGGCAAAGTTGGATCTGAGCAAGTATGGTATCACCGGCACGACCGAGATCGTGTACAACCCCTCTTACGAGCAGCTGTTCGACGAGGAGACCAAGCCCGAACTGGAAGGCTACGAGAAGGGCCAGGTCAGCGAGCTGGGCGCTGTCAACGTCATGACCGGTATCTACACCGGCCGCTCCCCCAAGGATAAGTTCATCGTCATGGACGAGAACTCCAAGGACACCGTGTGGTGGACCAGCGACGAGTACAAGAACGACAACCACCCCGCTTCTCAGGAAGCCTGGGAAGCTGTGAAGGAGATCGCCAAGAAGGAGCTCTCCAACAAGCGCCTGTACGTCGTGGATGCTTTCTGCGGCGCCAACAAGGACACCCGCATGGCCGTCCGCTTCATCATGGAAGTGGCCTGGCAGGCACATTTCGTCACCAATATGTTCATCAAGCCCACCGCTGAGGAGCGGGAGAACTTCGAGCCTGATTTCGTTGTTTACAACGCTTCCAAGGCTAAGGTCGAGAACTACAAGGAGCTGGGCCTGAACTCCGAGACTGCTGTGCTGTTCAACATCACCAGCAGGGAGCAGGTCATCGTCAACACCTGGTACGGCGGCGAGATGAAGAAGGGTATGTTCTCCATGATGAACTACTTCCTGCCGCTGAAGGGCATCGCTTCCATGCACTGCTCTGCCAACACCGATAAGGAGGGCAAGAACACTGCCATCTTCTTCGGTCTGTCCGGCACCGGCAAGACCACCCTGTCCACCGACCCGAAGCGTCTGCTCATCGGCGATGACGAGCACGGCTGGGACGACAACGGCGTCTTCAACTTCGAGGGCGGCTGCTACGCTAAGGTCATCAACCTGGACAAGGACTCTGAGCCCGACATCTACAACGCCATCAAGCGCAACGCTCTGCTGGAGAACGTCACTCTGGACGCTGAGGGCCACATCGATTTCGCCGACAAGAGCGTGACCGAGAACACCCGCGTCTCCTACCCCATCGACCACATCCAGAACATCGTCCGCCCCATCTCTTCTGCACCCGCAGCCAAGAATGTCATCTTCCTGTCTGCTGATGCATTCGGCGTCCTGCCCCCGGTCTCCATCCTGACCCCGGAGCAGACCCAGTACTACTTCCTGTCCGGCTTTACCGCAAAGCTGGCCGGTACCGAGCGCGGCATCACCGAGCCCACCCCCACCTTCTCCGCCTGCTTCGGTCAGGCCTTCCTGGAGCTGCACCCCACCAAGTACGCTGAGGAGCTGGTCAAGAAGATGCAGAAGAGCGGCGCAAAGGCTTATCTGGTCAACACCGGCTGGAACGGCACCGGCAAGCGCATCTCCATCAAGGATACCCGCGGCATCATCGACGCTATCCTGAGCGGCGCTATCAACGAGGCTCCCACCAAGAAGATCCCCTACTTCGACTTTGAGGTCCCCACCGCTCTGCCCGGCGTTGACCCCGCCATCCTCGACCCCCGCGACACCTACGCAGATGCCGCTCAGTGGGAAGAGAAGGCCAAGGATCTGGCTGGCCGCTTCATCAAGAACTTCGCAAAGTACGAGGGCAACGAGCACGGCAAGGCTCTGGTCTCCGCCGGCCCTCAGCTGTAAGCTGACAGCACCTCTTACATAAGGCCATAAGATCAAGACCCATCCGATCTCCCGCAAAAAGGAAGTCGGATGGGTCTTTTTTGTGATCCATCTCGTTTTATAGTACTCCGCGGAGGATACTGCACATGAAAAAAGCAACGGTCAACGACTACTTCCGACACCACTGGGTGAAGCTCATGCTCTTCGCGCTCTTTACAGCGGCGGTATCCTTTTTCGCGCCGCTGAAAAACTTCCAGCTCAAGTGGCTCATCGACTCCAAGAGCAAGCAGGAGGCGCTGGGCTATATGGGGCTGGTGTTCCTCATCACCTTCACCAGCTGGTTTTTCGAACGGCTGAGCCGCCGCTCCTTTACAAAACTCGCCTGCGGTGCCGTGGAGCAGGTACGGGGACAGGTCATGGAGCGGGTGCTGCGCCGCCCGGTGTCCCAATATCAGCGGGAGGGCGACGCAGCCTATCTCTCCCTGTTGACCACCGATCTGCGCACCCTCTACGACGACTATTATATGTCCCTCTTCAACATCGCGTTCTGGGGCGGCATCATGCTCTGTGCACTGGGGATGTACCTTTACATCAGCCCGGTGATGCTGGCGGCCATCCTGCTTGTGACCGTGCCGCCGCTGGTCCTGCCCCGGAAGATGAATGAGCGGCTCAAAGCCTCCCGAGACGCTTTTTCGCTCCAGATGGCGGGCTACACCCAGCAACTCAAGGAGCTTCTGGGCGGGTTCGAGGTCATCCGGGGCTTTCTGCGGGAGGACGCCTATGCCGCCCGCCACCGGGATGCTGCCCGGCAGGCCCGCGACAGCGAGCAGGCCTACCAGCAGAGCCTCAACGCCATGGTGGTCAACACCTCTCTCATCAGCAACCTCATCTTCCCCATCGTCATGCTGGTGGGCCTTTTTCTCGCTTTCGACGGGCGGCTGACGATGGGCACCGTCTCCACCGCCGCCAGCATGGCGAACTTCGTCATCACGCCCTGTAATCAGATCGCCCAGTGCTGGGCCAAGGTCAGATCCTCGAAGGGCATCCGTCAGCGGCTGGAAGCAGCCATGTCCGGCCCGGAAAAAGTCTCTGCAGGCCGGGCCATCGGTAAACTCGAGCACATCGAGTGCAAGGACACCGGCTTTGCCTACCCCGGAGCCGCTGCACCGGTGCTGCGCGGCGTCCGGCTGACGGTCTCCGGACAGGAAAAAGCCGTCCTCGTAGGCGAAAGCGGCTGCGGCAAGTCTACACTGGCAAAGCTGCTGTTCCAGTACTACCCAGACTATACCGGCAGCATCCTCTTCAACGGCCAGCAGCTGCGGGACATCGACCGTCAGAGCCTCTACCAGCGAGTAGGTTACATTGCCCAGACAACCTATCTCTTCAATGACACCCTCCGCAGCAACATCTGCCTCGGCGCGGACTTCCCCGAGGCTCAGCTTTCCCACGCCATCGGGATGGCGGGCCTCACCGACTGGGTGAGCACCCTGCCCGACGGCCTCGACACCCTCATCAGCGAGAACGGCAAGAATCTCTCGGGCGGGCAGCGCCAGCGCATCGGCATCGCGCGGCTGGCACTTCGCCGGTACGACCTCATCATCGCCGACGAGATCACCGCCAGCCTCGACCCCGACACCAGCGGACAGGTCATGGAAAATCTGCTCGCTCTCCCCTGCATGGTGGTGGCCATCACCCACGACGTCTCGGGAGAGTTCATGAAGCAGTTTGACAAGGTATACCGGGTGGAGCACGGAAGCGTCACACAAGCATAAAAGGAGAGCCTGTGCCGGGTTTCGGCACAGGCCCTCCTCTTGTTTTTTCCGGTTATTTTGCCGCGTCGAACTCGGCCAGAATATCCTCCGTGGGAGCCGGGGTCACGAGGCTGACCACCGCGCAGACGGCCAGCGAGACGAGGAAGGCGGGCAGCAGCTCATAGATGCCGAAGACGCCGCCCAGCGGGCTGACGATGTACTTCCAGACGAAGACCATCAGGCCGCCGCAGAGCATACCGGCCAGCGCGCCCTGCCAGTTGCAGCGCTTCCAGAACAGGGCGCAGAGGACGACAGCGCCGAAGGAGCCGCCGAAACCGGCCCACGCAAAGCTGACGATGCCGAAGACGCTGGAATCCGGGTCGCGGGCCAGCACCACGCCCACCACGCTGACGCAGATGATGGTCAGGCGGGCTGCGAAGAGGCTCTGCTTCTCGCTCAGTTTGAGGTGGCCGAACTCCTGCAAAATGTTCTGGGACACGCTGGACGCAGCGGCCAGCATCTGGCTGTCCGCCGTGGACATCGTAGCCGCCAGGATGCCTGCAAGGATGAGTCCGGCGAGGACTGCCGCCAGCACACCGTGCTGGCTGATGAGGCTGGCGATGTGGACGATGAGGGTCTCACTGGACGAGCCGCTGAGGAATTCCAGCGCACCGGCCCTGGTCATGCCGAGGCCCACCATGCCGATGACGATGGACGCCGCCATGGCGATGACCACCCAGACGGTGGCAATGCGGCGGCTGAGCACCAGCTTCTTCTCGTCCTCGATGGCCATGAAGCGGAGCAGGATGTGGGGCATACCGAAGTAGCCGAGACCCCACGCCATGGTGGAGACGATGTCCAGCAGGCTGTAGGATGTGGCCCCGCCGGTCACAGCGTCGTGGCTGGCCGTCATGGTCAGGTAGCCGGAAAGGCTCTGGGCGTTCTCGACAACAGCACCCCAGCCGCCGGCCACGACGATGCCGTAGCCCAGCACCGCGATGAGGGCCAGCGACATGACCATCGACTGGATGAGGTCGGTGGTGGTGACGGCGCGGAAGCCGCCGAGGATGGTATAGCCCACGATGACGAGAGCCGACACTAGCATTGCTGCCATGTAATCTACGCCGAAGAGGCTGTGGAACAGCTTGCCGCAGGCCGCAAAGCCCGAGGCCGTATACGGCACGAAGAAGACGATGATGATGACCGCGCCCAGAGCGTTCAGCAGGTTGCGCTGGTCATGGAAGCGAAGCGACAGGAACTGCGGTACCGTGATGGCGTCGAGGTTGGCCGAATAGCGGCGGAGCCGCCGGGCCACGATGAGCCAGTTGAGCCAGGTACCCAGCGCAAGGCCGATGGCCGTCCAGCCCGGCGAGGCAATGCCTGTCAGATAGGCCAGACCCGGCATACCCATCAGCAGCCAGCTGGACATATCGCTGGCCTCGGCGCTCATAGCCGTGACCAGCGGACCCATCTTCCGGCCGCCAAGGTAGAAGTCGGTGCTGTCGTTGTTGGTCTTGCTATAGGCGAAACCCACCAGAAGCATGGCCGCAAGATAGACGACGATGGTGACGATGATACAGATCTCACTCATATACGTTCCCCCTTTGGTGCTTTTTTCCTCTATGATAAAAGCACGGCCTGATTTTACCACAGTAAAGCATCAAAGTGCAAGACCCCTGGGCAGATTCTTCCCCTATGACCGAAATTTCGTCCTTTACAGCGTCCAAAACCACTCAATATGCCAACAGGCCGTCCTCCAGAGGAGGACGGCCTGTTGGCTCGGATGAAGAAAATGATGAAAACAAAGAAGATGACAGATTATTTTGCGGCTTCGCCTTCGGGGAAGATGATCTTGTTCACGAAGAAGAAGATGACCATCGAGATGCCGCCGTTGAGCACCGTGGTGCCGATGTTGTAGATGAAATCAGGCACCAGCAGACCGGCCACAGCCACCCAGATGCAGTTGATGGAGTTGACGATGCAGGTGATGAGGCAGAAGGCCAGCAGATACCAGCCGATCTGCTTGGCGAGGCTGCCCTTGCTGCGGAAGACAAAATTGCGCTGGATGGGGAAATTGATGCACTCGCCGATGACCATGGCCACCATGTAGGCGCAGAAGTAGGGCAGGCCGCCGTGGGCCGCGTCGTAGCCGAGGATATTCCACTTGAAGGTCTCGCCGAACAGGGTGATGTCGATGCCCGGCCAGCCGAAGTCCACCACCGGCAGACTTGCAAATGCCTTGGGCAGGAACTGCAGAAGCAGATATTTGAACACGGTGATGAGGTTGGACACGATGACGAACAGTCCGCCCTCCCGCACCCATTTGGCCGCGGCCGGATGCTTTGCGGCAAAGTTATTCCAGAAATTCATGGCCTTGTTCCTTTCAGCTGTTTTTGAGCCGGTTTTCCATCTGGCTGTTCAGGATGAGATTCTTGACGAACTCATAGACGACCCGGAGGATGCCCACGAGCCAGAAGCCTTTCAGCTCCCAGACGAGGCCGTCCACCATGCCCATGCTCACCATGCCGTTGGTCATCTTGGCCAGCGCGCGCAGCGGCATATTATACTGGAACACGGTGTTCAGGTCGGGGGTGTCTTTTGCAAAGCTGCTGTCCAGACGGCAGCGCAGCACCTTCTGTGCCACCCAGCCCAGCGGACTGCGGCCATGGTCCATCTCGCCCAGCGTCATGTTCCGGTCGATGCGGACGACATCCTCCGGGATCGGATGGCCCAGCAGAGCCTCGAACTCGGCGTCGGTCACATAGGTGATCTGACCGGAGACGTAGTGGAGCAGGTCGAGACCCTCGTAGGGGTCGGGAGCGTTGGTCCCCTTGACGGAGACTTCCGCTGTCAGCCGGATGTCCGCGCTGGATGCACCCACGCGGAGCTGATAGCTTCCGCCTTCGACTTCCCAGCGGTCAGTCTTGACGTTCCAGTAGCGGAACGCCTTGTCGTCCAGAGCGATGCTCACCGTCCTGCTCTCGCCGGGGGCGAGGAAGACCTTTGCAAAGCCCTTCAGCTCCTGCGCCGGGCGGAAGACTTTGGCGTCCTGCTTTGCGACGTAGAGCTGGACGATCTCGGCACCGGCACAGTTGCCGGTGTTGGTGACGGTGAGGGTCACGCCCTTCTCGTCTGCCTTCAGATCACTGTACTCGAAGGCGGTGTAGCTCAGGCCGTAGCCGAAGGGGAACGCCACCGGTACACCGGCGGTCTGATAGTACCGGTAGCCCACATACAGGCCCTCGCGGTACTCCACGTTCCGGCCCTCGCCGCCGAAGTTCGCCTTGGCGGGGGTATCGTCGTACCCCTGCGCCCAGGTCTGGGACAGCTTGCCGCAGGGGCAGAGCTTGCCCGTGAGGATGTCTGCGGCCGCGCCGGCGCCTGCCTGTCCGCCCAGTGCGCCGTAGACCAGCGCCCTGCACTGGCCGACCCACGGCGTCTCCACCGGCGCACCGGCGCTCAGCAGAACGACGACGTTCGGGTTGACGGCAGCCACAGCGGCCAGAAGCTGCTGCTGGTTTTCGGCCAGCTTCATGTCAGAGCGGTCAAGACCTTCGCTCTCCCGCAGTTCATCGAGGCCGAGGCAGAGCAGAACAGTGTCGGCCTTCTTTGCGAGGGCCACAGCCTCTTCCAGCTTCTCGGCGTCAGCTGCACCCTGACGCTCGAAACCGGAGGCATAGCCCACGAAGGTGATGCCGCTGTCGTCGGCCTTGATGCTCTCCAGCAGGGTGTCCACCTGCAGGGCGTTGACGGCGCTGGAACCTGCGCCCTGATAGCGGGGCGTCTCGGCAAAGTCGCCGATGACGGCCAGCTTCTCATTGGGCTTGAGCGGCAGGATGCCGCCCTCGTTCCTGAGCAGGACGATGCTCTCTGCGGCCGCGCGGCGGGCAAGCTTATGGTGCGCGGCGGCGTCGAAGGTGCGGGGCGCTTTTTCCACCGCAGCGTGGGTGGAAAGCACCAGTTCCAGCATCTCGTCGAGGCGGGCGTCCACGTCGGCCTCGGAAATTTTGCCGTCCTGTACAGCCTTCATCAGCTCCCGGATGGAGTCGCCGCCGGGGCAGGGCATTTCGAGGGTGGAGCCGTTCTTCACGCCGAGGGCGTGGTCATTGGAGCCGCCCCAGTCGGTGACGACGGCCCCGTCGAAGCCCCAGTCCTTCCGCAGAATGTCCTGCAGCAGGTGGGCATTCTCGTTGGCGTAGGTGCCGTTGATGAGGTTGTAGGAGGTCATGATGGTCTTGGGCTTTGCCTCTTTCACCACGATCTCGAAGCCGGTCAGATACAGCTCCCGCAGGGTGCGCTCATCGAGCACCGAGTCGCTGGCCATGCGGCGCAGCTCCTGACTGTTGACCGCAAAGTGCTTGGGGCAGGCAGAGATGCCGTTTTTCTGGATGCCGCGCACATAGGCGGCGGCCATCCTGCCCGCGAGGATGGGGTCTTCCGAGAAATACTCGAAGTCGCGGCCGCAGAGGGGGCTGCGCTGGATGTTCAGGCCGGGGCCGAGCAGGACAGCCACTTCCTGTGCAGCGGCTTCCTCGCCCAGTGCCTCGCCCACGGCTTCGCCCAGCTTCTCATCCCAGCTGCACGCAGTGGCGGAAGAGGTCGGAAAGCAGGTTGCCGGAACGCTGGGGTTGAGGCCCAGATGGTCGGCGGCGCCGGCCTGCTTGCGGACACCATTGGGGCCGTCCGAAAGGGTGATGGCCGGGATGCCCTTGCCCGGCAGAGCACGGGTGGTAAAGACAGTCTCGCCCGAGAGCAGAGCGCATTTTTGCTCTAAGTTCAGTTTCTGGATGATGTCAGCGTGTTTCATGGATCGCTCCTGATAAAAAAGAAGAGGTGGCGGGCGCTCTGCCCGCCGCCCCTTTCGGTTTTGTGTTACTCAGACGGTTTTGATGTTGTCCTCTTTCTTTTTGCGGAAGCGGAAGATGGTCAGGATGACCAGGACCGCGATCAGACCGCCGCAGACGCCATCCACCGCGTAGATGACCTTCTGGTAAGGCTCGACCTTTGCCAGATAACGGCTGCCCGGCATACCGCCGTTCATTGCCTTGGAGTTTGCAATAGTATACAGGATGTTGTGGACTGCCTCACGGCCATAGTGATAATCCGAAACATCATTCTTGTTAAAGGTATAGCGTGCGCCGGTGGGCAGGTTGGTCAGCTTGCCATCAGCACCCGCCTGGATCATCTGGCCAGCATCCATAAAGACACCGGTGTTTGCATTATCGGTGATGATAAAGCCGTGGAAGCCCCACTCGTTGCGCAGCAGGCCGGTGATCATGTTGTAGTTGCCGCCGGCCCAGGTATAGCCAACGCGGTTGAAGGAGGTCATGATGCCGGTGACGGACGGGATCTCGGTGGTGGCATTGCTGTAAGTGCCGTCGCCGTTGTCCTTTGCATAGTTCATCTCGACCTTATCAGACTTGACGCACATCTCAAAGGGCTTGAGGTAGATCTCGCGGGCCGCCTGCTCGTTCAGGAAGGTCGCAATGCTGTACTGGCCTTCACGGTCGCCGCGGTGGTCCTCCTGATCGTTGATGGCGTAGTGCTTGACAAAGACATACATACCGCGGGAGGCGACACCCTCACACTCGAGGGAAGCAATGTGACCGCCGATGAACGGATCCTCGGAGTAATACTCGCTGTTGCGGCCGGAGAATGCAGTGCGGTGCATGTTGACTGCCGGTGCATACCAGCCATCGACATCCAGATAGTAGGACTCGTCGCCAATGTTCTCGCCGTAGTGAGTGGCCAGATCATCGTTGTAGGTCTGGGCCAGAACGATGACGCCGCAGTGCGTGATGTTGCCCTTGAAGTAGAAGTTGCCGCTTGCATCAACGCCATAGTTGACCAGGCCGGTGGCAGCGTCGCGATCGGTCGTGGAGAGCTTATCCACCGACTTGATGGCAGCCGTGCCATAGCCGGACTGGGTGATCAGGGTCTGATAATCGCTGGGGATCAGCTGGTCGAGCAGGTCGTTCCACTTGGGGTCGTTGTAATCCAGACCACGCATATCGATCAGGCCGAGGCCGTTGTCCTTGCCGTAGACAAGCTCATCGGTCAGGGTAGAAGGATCGGTGGTGTTCAGGGAATCGAAGGAATCCAGCTTTGCCAGATCCTCGCTGCTGATGGTCTTATAGTAAGTATAGGAAGCGGGGTTGCCGTTTGCATCGGTGCCGTTGATGGGGTTGCCCCAAGTGCTGATCTGGTCGCTGACCTCGCCATCGGTGGTCGGCCAGGTGCCGGTCCAGTCGTTGCGGGACAGATACTGGAAGCCGCCGTTTGCCTGATCCAGCTGGTTGGTGACCTCCACGCCGGTGGTGGTGTCGTTCTTATAGGTCGTGGTATCCACGGTGCCGTTGGCCGGGGTATGGGTCGCCACAAACTCGGTGTTGCCATCGGCGGTCATGCCGTCTTCCACGGTCTTGCCCTTGACAGCAAGGATGTTGTTGACGGCATCGTGTACGTTCTTGGCGGCGGTGATGTAGTAGTCACCCGCATCCAGAATGTAGGTCTTGGCATTGACGTAGTCGTAAGACTTCAGCTGCTCCTGATCAAAGGTGATCTTCACCGTCTCGCTTGCGCCGGGAGCCAGCTCCGAGGTCTTGGCGTAACCGACCAGTTCAACCGCAGCCTTTTCCACCTTGTTGGTCTTGTCATAATCGGTGTAGGGGCTCTGTGCATACACTTCCACAACGTCCTTGCCGGCAACAGAACCGGTGTTGGTCACCTTGACCGTGACGGTGCAGGTGTCGCCATCCCAGCTGGTGTTGTAGTCGGACCAATCAAAGGTGGTGTAGGACAGGCCGTAGCCGAAGGGATACATCACAGCGTCATCGTAGTTGTAATCGCCTGCGTTGCCCTGACCGAGGACCTTGTCCTCGTAACGGGTCTCGTAATAGCGGTAGCCAACATAGATGCCCTCTTTGTAGCTGACGTAGTTGTACTTGGTCAGGTTACCATTCTCGTCATAGTAGGCAAAGTCGCCGAAGTTCTGCGCCGCCGGGCTGTTCATGGCATCCACTTCATAGGTATCCACGGTGCGGCCGGAGGGATTCACCTTGCCGGAGAAGATCTCTGCCAGAGAGCACAGACCGTAATCACCCATAGCGGGAGCCGAGATGACCGTGTGGATGCTGGGATAATCCTCCACCCAGCTCAGATCGACCGCTGCGCTGGAGTTGAGCAGCAGCACCACATCGTCAAAGCTGTCGTTCAGGTACTGGAGGATCTCCAGTTCCACAGAATCCGGCTCGAGGTAAGTCTTGGTCTTGTCCTCTTCCACATCGGTGTGGTTGTACATGGAGCGGGGCATATCACGGCCTTCGCCCGCCACACGGCTGAACACAAAGACCGGCACCGTGCCCTGCATGGAATCGGTCAGGCCCGGCTCCGCCTGCATGACGGACAGCGGGCACTCGTTGATGGAGAAGTCCTCGTCATCACCGTAAGAGACCGAGCCGACACCCAGACCGTAATCCTTGCCGTTGCCTTCGGAATAGAATTTCCAGAGGTCCTCGTTGACACCGAACCCGGCATCTTCAAAGGCCGTTTTCATATCGACTTTGTTGCCGCCGATGTAACTGACAGCAGAATGGCTGACAAAGCTAAAGGTCGTATCCGTGCTGTACGGCATCTTTCCGGCATCGTTTTTCAGCAATACAATGCCTTCGGCGGCGATCTTCTTATTCAGAGCGATCTCATCCTCAACCAGCGCCTCCTCTGTGTCAAAGCCGGGCTTGCTGTATTCCATATTGATGCCTTCGGTCTTTGCCTTGCTGTTATCGATGCCTCCACTCTTCAGGCCCAAAATGCTCTGCACGCTGCTGGCATTGGGCGGGATCAGCACATTGGCCGCAACCATACCGCCCGCCAATGCGACACACAACACACCCGAAACGGCAGTTTTGATGATCTTGACCATCATCTTACTGTCCTTCTTTTTCTGTGCCATAACTGTTAGCTCCTTCTCTTTTGGGTACACGACCCGGTTCATAGCTGTTCTCCGGAGTGCGTCCACTCCTTTGCTTGATGTCATTTTATCATATAAACTGCAAAACGAACCGTTCTCCGCGCAATCTGTCATTTTGGAGGCATATTTTGCAGAAGTTTCAATTTGATTTCAAATTTTATTGTGCTGATCCACAATTCCGAGGGCGGTTTTATTGTGCATCATGCCAAAAGCAAAAACTCCCCCAGCCGCTGACGCGGCAGCCCCCTCAAAGAGGTGGCCCTTGGCAAAGAGGACAATGTTTCGCTCTCTACCAAAGGCTCCCTCCCTGAGGGAGCTGTCACCGCAGGTGACTGAAGGAGTCCCTTTACTTTTCCGGGACCGGCAGCAAGATCCGCAGGGTGAACCAGCCGTCGGCCCAATGAAGGGTCATGGTGCCGTCGTGGCGCTGGGCGGCCGCCTGCACGCCCTGCAGGTCGTAGCCGCCGTGGGCGTTGTGGACGGGCAGACCGTCCGCGCCCATCTCCACGGGCTGGGCGCAGTAGTTCTCGAAGCGGAGCATCACGCAGCCGCTCTGGTTATAGATGGCCACCCGCAGCAGACGCTTTTCGGGGTCGGGCTCAGCCAGCACGCTCTCGATGGCGTTGTCCAGCGGCGCACCCACAAGGGTACACAGCTCCCGCGTGCTCAGAAAGCCCAGCTGGCTGCCGTCGGCCACGCTGGTCATGTTGATGCCGCGCTGCTGGCAGTCCATGCTTTTGGCGGTCAATAGGGTATCCAATACCGGGTTGCCGGTCTTGTTCTCGGCCTCATACTGCCGGATTCCGCTCTCCATCCGGGCCAGAGCCGCGTCCTGCTTGGCCCGGTCGCGCTCGGCGCGGATGTCCGCGATTTGAATTTTCAGCGCATGATAGCGGTTGTTGATGAGCCGGATGCCCTCTTTGCTCCGCTTGTACTGCTCGTACTGGCGGTGGAGCACCTCGTCCATGGCGGCAAGCTCACTGTGGAGCGCCGCCTCCCGCAGCTGCTCGTGCTGGACCGTCAGGATGAGCACGCCGCAGAAATCCACCAGCGTGCGGATGTAGTAGACGCTCATGTCCACCTCGCGGTCGCCCAAGAACAGCAGATTGCTCACCGCGAAGACCATCGCCGCCATGACGACGGCCACGAGGGCCGCTTTTCCGCTGATGACGATATGGCCCTTGGGACTTTTGTGCTTATGCTCCAGCACCCAGATGCAGCCGAAAACGCCGCCATAGACCACCACCAGAAGCAGCAGTGACAGGCCGTCGGCCCCGCTGCGCTGGGGCCAGAGGAAGCAGTGCAGCTGCCACTCAGCGCTGGCCGCCAGCTCTGCCAGAACGAAGGCCCGGGCGCAGACATAGCCCGCTTCCAGCAGGGAGATGGTGCGGGTGACCCAGAGGTATAAATACTGTATCCCCACAGCTGCCGCCATGCAGGGGATCCACCACGCCAGCGGAACGCTGCCCGTGGCCTGCAAAAAAGCACTCAGGGCCAGCGCCCATGCCGCACTGGCAGCGATGGTGGCCGTTTTGCCGAAGCGGAGGCCCAGCGGCAGGGCGTAGATGCCCACAGCCAGACACTCGGCCAGCGCCGTATACAGGCGCGGGATGCTGGGCAGTGCCGTCATGCACCCTCACCCCCGATGTGGTCGGCCAGCGCCGCGAGGAAGGCTTTCCGCCGGGGGCGGCTGACCTGCAATTCGTAGGGTCCCACCTGCACCATCCCCTGCTGCACGCTCTTCACCTGTGCCAGATTGACAAGGTAGCCGCTGTTGCAGCGGGCAAAGGGCCGCTCGGCCAGCTTTTCCTCAAAGGCTTTCAGGGTGCCTGCCGCCACGAAATCGCCCTCTTCGGTATAAAAATGGACGCGGTGTCCCTCGCTTTCCAGATAATAGATGAGGGACGAATCCAGCCGCCGCATCCCGCCCTCCACCGGCAGGGCCAGATAATGCCGTGCGCGGCGGCGCAGCTGCTCTTCGGCCTTGCGCAGCTGCTGCGAAAACGCAAAATAAGGCACCGGCTTGAGCACATAGTCCAGCGCGCCCACGGCGTACCCGCCGATGGCGTACTGCGCCATATTCGTGATAAAAACGATGATGACGTCCTTGTCCAGCTGCCGCACCCGCCGGGCCGTCTCCATGCCGTCCAGATGCTTCATCTCCACGTCCAGAAACAGGATGTCGTACACCGGGCGGTAATCATCCAGCAGCTCCATGCCGTCGGCGAATTCCGTCACCGCGAACTCGGTGCCGTACTGCCGGGTGTGCCGCTGCACATAGCCCTGAAGCTGCGCCCGCACCTCTGCCTCGTCCTCGACCAGAGCAATGCGTATCATTGCCGCACCTCCTTTTTCCGCAATTTTTCCAGTTTTTATTGTAGCACGAAATAGGGCGTGTGGCAAATAGGAGAACGAAAGGAGGCCCCGCAAAGCGGGGCCTCCCGACAGCTTATTCGGTTTCCTCTTTGATGCTGTCTCCAAACAGCACCCGCAGATAGTCTCTGCGCCCGTAAAGCACACGGACGATGAATACATCACTGCCATTTACATGGTAAAAGATCAGATAGCTTCCGCTGACCAGAAACCTCTCGTCACTGTTTGCGTCGGAGACGGAGGCTAACGGCGCTCCCATCAATGCATGTTCCTGCAATATCCGAATTTTCTTTGTAATTTTAGCCACTGCCTTTTTAGCCGCAGCTGTATTTTGCAACTCATCCGAAATATAATCCCGAATCTCTAAAAGATCACCTTGTGCTTTCGGTGCTACTATCACTTTATTCATCGGCAATTCCGAGATTTTTCTCTACGGCCTCCAGCGTCAGCCAACCTTCCGTCTCCCCTGAACGGCGGCCCTTGGCAATTTCGTTCATGAGCCGGATGGTAGCCTGTGCCTTTTCATAATCGTGCATATCCACGATAGCGTACCGGCCGCGGCCATTCTTGGTCAGAAAGACCGGTGCCCCTTCCTCGACATCCCGCAGCACCTCGGTATAGTTTCTCAAATCGGAAATAGGTTTGATGTTCGGCATAAGATCAGCTCCTTTCAAGTCTAGTATAACAGATGCGCTGTAAAATTCAACAGCAAATTTGCAGCGTAATAAAACAGCAGCCCCGCTTCATCTGCCGCGAGGCTGCTGTTCTGTGATTGGAAAATTTCAGGCTCAGTTCGTCTTGACGGCCACAAGGATACGGATCTTCCTGCCGCCGGAGCAGCCGAAGTTGTCGTACCAGCCGATGAGCTTATAATCCTCGGTGTTGATCTTGGGCAGCGAGGTGGCGAAATACTGGCCCTTCGACCACAGATACACCTGCATATCGTCGGCGGTCTCATAGCGCTTGTCGCCGCTCATGACCGAAGCTGCGCCCAGCTTATCGATGACTACCGGCGAGAGCTGGAGCATCCGGTTGATGGCCTTGCCGTCGGCAGAACGGCCAATGGCGATGCCGCCTGCGATAACAGGGTACTTGGTGGCGGTGCTGTAGGCCACCTGCTTGCCGCCGGAGTAGCAGACATAGGTCGCACCCTCGCCCAGATAATTGAGGAAGTCGCCCAGCGTACCGCCCACGCTGTCGCCGGTGCGGCGGAGCACATAGCTGAACAGCTGGTCCGTCTTGCCGGTAAGGGTGTTCCAGGTAGAGCTGACGACACTGCCGTCGATGAGACCGTAGAGCACATCGCTGGTGCTGGGAACAAGGATGTTCTTCACATCCTGGAAGGTCTCCTCATCGGTCTTGGCTGCCTTGGTGGTCGCAGCGGGGAGGCCTGCGGCCTCTCTTGCGGCGTCCTGTGCCTTGTCGCTGATCTTTTTGTCGATCTTCTTGGCGGCTTCGTCCGTCAGGCGGCGGACAGAATCCAGCGCAGCATACTCCCACAGGTCACCGGTCACATCGTCGAGGATGACCCGGTCGATCTGGCCCGCGGAATTGGTGGTGTAGTAGCGGATGTCGCTTTCGCTCAGAGTTACCCCCGATAGGCGGCTGGGGCGAACTGCCCCAGCCACACCCTCCGACGTCGTATCAATGATCTGCACGTTGTCTGCAAACGGGGTGTCGCCCAGCGCGGTGCCGTCGGCGCTGACGGTGCCGCTGGTCGAGCGGGGCGAGATGGACTGGACGCTTTCGCCGTCACCGTCCACGCTGATCTCCACCAGCTTGCCGGCCGGGAAATTGAGCTTATTGTCCACATTGACGGTGCGGGCGGTGCCGTCGGTACACATGACCGAGACAGCCTGCTGCACCTCAGCGCTGTTCGTCTCCACAAGGGTGCGGGATGAGGACTGGACCACGCCGTAGAACACAGCGTCTGCCGCGTCGCCGGTGAGGACGGAGACCGCTGCATCGTTCATGCCCAGCAGCAGAGTGACCACCTGACCCACGCCGCCGCCGGACAGGGAGGACAGCTGGTAGGCCACAGAGGGCGAGGCGATGGTGTAGGTGACGCCGGCCACAGTCACAGAGGTCGGAGCGCTGGCCGAGGGCGAGACCGCCGTCACGCGGCCTGCGGCGCGCTTGTTGTAGATCCAGACGGTGCGGGCGCTCTCGTTATAATAGTAGATATCATAGGGAGAGAGGGCCGCAGAGGTGGTGACTTCGTCGTTGCGGTAGATGGCCGCCGGGGCGAAGGGCAGGACGGTGGAAGCATCTGCCACGAAGGGACCCTTGACGTTGTCCAGCAGGACCGAAGAGATGTCCACCTGGCCGTTGCTCACGGCAAAGCCCAGGGTGGAGGCGTAGACCTGACCGCTGCCGTTCATGGCGGTGAGGGCGTTGTAGAAGAGCATGGTACCCTGCTCGAGGGTCAGAGTCTCGCCCTGACGGGCATTGATCTCATTGCGCAGGCCCAGTGCGCTGGCCTTACTGAGCTGAGCTGTGGGGAAGGTACCGCCCAGCTTTGCCACATCATAGCCCAGCAGGCGCAGCGCCATGGTGCAGGCTTCTTCCAGCGTGACGGTGTTGTCCGGGCGGAAGCTGCCGTCGGAGTAGCCGGTCATCCAGCCGTTCTGGACAGCGGTGCGGATGTAGACCGCATAGGGAGAGTCGCTGTCTACATCGCTGTAGAGGCGGCCGGTGCGGCCCTGTGCCGTGGTGGTATCGCGGTAAGCAGAAAATGCGGTGAGGAGGCGGGCCGCCTGCCCACGAGTGAGGGGCGCACCCAGAGAACCGGCCTGCTCGGCGGTCAGACCGCCCAGTGCCGTCGCCGTCTGGACTGCCGCGTTGGAGCCGACCGCAGAGGCGGGCAGCACCAGCATGGAAACAGCCACGCAGACAGCCAGCAGGAATGCGAGGAATCGTTTTTTCATGGTAAACTCCTTAATCATATCTGAGTGCTTCGATGGGGTTCAGGCTGGCGGCACGGCGGGCCGGCAGGAAGCCGAACAGGATACCGATGCCGCAGGAGATGCCCACGGCGATGGCTGCTGCGCCCGCCGAGGGGGTGACGTTCAGGGTAATATCCGTCAGGATATACGGAAGAATCTGGTTGATAATGGCCGACACGACGTAGCCCAGCACGATGCCGAGGCAGCCGCCCAGCGCCGACGTGACGCCGGCCTCCACGACGAACTGGGTCAGGATGGTGCTCTCCTGTGCGCCCAGTGCCTTGCGGATACCGATCTCACGGGTGCGTTCGGTGACGGACACCAGCATGATGTTCATGATGCCGATGCCGCCGACCAGCAGCGAGATGCCCGCAATGGCCGTCAGGACGCCCACCATGACGTTGATCATGGAGGACATCTGCTTCATGGCTGCGCTCAGGCTCTGGACGTAGACATAGTCGTCCTTGCTGACCAGCTTCTTGATGCTTTTTTGCATATACTCCTGCGCTGCATCCGAGTGGTCCGCGTCCTGCAGGACCACATAATACTGGCTGACACTGCTGGTGTTGTTGACGCTCATCAGGGTGGTATAGGGGATAAGAACAATGTCGTCGTTGCCGCCCTCGTACTGGGCGGCGGGTCTGGAGCGGCCCTCCAGCACGCCCACGATGCGGTACTCGCTGGCGCCTACCTTGAGGGTGCTGCCGAGGCCGTTGCCGCCGAAGATCCTGCGGTCCACATAGTCGCCGATGACACAGATATTCTTGTTGTCTATCAAATCGGTGTACTGGATGCCCCGGCCCTTGGCCACCTTGTAGTTGTTGATGGTCGTGTAATCTTCGTTGACGCCGCTGATGTAGGTGCGGCGGTACTTCTCGCCCGCCACCCGCAGCGTGTCGCCGACACTGGCAATCGGCGAAAGACCCTTATAATACTCGGGCTTTTCTTTGATGATCCTGTACACATCGTTTACTTCCACTGAGCGGGTGCTGGCGGTCATGATGTTGACGCCCAGAATATCGCTGCCCATGTCGGAGTAGAAGTCCTGCATCATGTGGGTCATGCCGTTGCCGAGGCCGACGATGACGATGACGGCCATGACGCCGATGATGATGCCCAGCATGGTGAGGAAGGTGCGGACTTTGTTGCTCAAGACGTTCTGGACGGCCTGTTTGAAGGTCTCCTTTATCATGCCTGCGTCCCCTCCTCTCCGGCTTTCGGCTCTTCCATCATAAAGTTCGGCTGAACGACTGCCTCAGGTGCGTGGGAGTCGCCGTCGTAGACGACGCGGCCATCTTCGAGGCGGATGATGCGCTCGGCCTGCACAGCAATGGAGTTGTCGTGGGTGATGAGGACGACGGTATTGCCCTGCTTGTGCAGATCCTGGAGCATTCCCAGAACTTCGCGGCTGGTGTGGGAGTCCAATGCACCGGTCGGCTCGTCGGCCAGGATGACCGCCGGGCCGCGGGCCAGCGCACGGGCAATGGACACACGCTGCTGCTGACCGCCGGAAAGCTGGTTGGGCAGGTTTTTGAGCTTATTGCCCAGACCCACCCGCTCAAGGGCAGCCTTTGCCGTCGCGTGGCGCTGTGCGGCGGGGATGCCCGCATACACAAGAGGAACTTCCACGTTCTCCAAAAGGGTCAGCTTCGGCAGCAGGTTGTACTGCTGGAAGATGAAGCCCAGCTTCTCGTTCCGGATGCTTGCCAGCTCGCGGCGGCTCATCTTGCCGACATCCCTGCCGTCCAGCAGATAAGTGCCTTCGGTAGGCACGTCCAGACAGCCGATGATGTTCATACAAGTGGATTTACCAGAACCGGACTGGCCGACGATGGCCACGAACTCGCCTTTGTTGATTTTGAAAGAGACGTGGTCGGCGGCCTTTACGAGGGTATCACCCATCTGGTAATACTTGCAGACCCCATCAAATTCTATCAGCGTGCTCATTCGTCATCTCCTTCGGCGGAGGCCATCATGTTGCTGTAGAAGTCGGTCGCACTGACGCTGGAGTTGTCGTAAGCGATGGTATCGCCCTCCTGCAGGCCGCTCTTCACTTCGATGTAATCGTCATCGCTGATGCCGGTGGTCACCTTGACGTAGACGTAGCCGTCGGGAGCGGTCATGGAAGTCTCAGCATTGGCAGCGCTGGGCGAATCCCTGGTCACCAGCACATAGCTGCCCCGGACGAGGGCGGCGTTGGGCAGGGCCAGAACATTCTTGACGCTGGCGGTGGTGATCTTTGCAGTGGCGTTCATTCCGGGCAGCAGCTCGCCCATGTCGTCGATGCGGACGGTGACGGGGTAGCTGGTGGAGCCGTTGGCGGTAGTGCCTGCCACGAGGATACTGCTGATGACGCCCTTGTAAGTCTCACCCGGAACGGCGTCGGCGGTGATGTCCACCTCCTGGCCGACCTCGAGGGAGCGGATCTTCAGCTCGTCCACGTTGAGCTTCATTTCCAGATAGCTCATATCGTAGATGGTGCAGAGGTTCTGCATGGCGGTGTCGTTGGCGCTGAGCTTGTCGCCGGCCTTGACCTTCTTATCCACGATGGTGCCGCTGATCGGGGCGTCGATGGTATAGTGGCTGATGGTCTTCTCGGCAGAAGACATCTGCAGCTCGGCAGCGCGCAGGCTGTCAGCGGCGTTTTTGGTCTGCTTGTCCAGATCCTTGCCGGTGATGCGGAGGATGACGTCATCCTGACGGACGGTGCTGCCCTCCTTGACGCAGAGTTCGGACACGGTACCAGAGGCAGCTGCCACGACAGTCTCCTCGCGCTGGTAAGTAAAGTGTGCAGAGTTGAGGGAGCTGACGCCGTTCACCTGTGCCACAGCGGCCTGTGCGGTGGTCAGGCTGCCTGCGTTGGGAACAGCGATGGTGACGGTGCAGGTCATCAGGCTGGCGTCGCCGGCAGGGTCTGCACCGGAAACGGAGCGGATGGTGCCGTTCAGCGTCTCAAAAGTGGTGTCCGGCATGACCTGTGCGGCCTGACCGGCGACAAAGCTCTGGGCCTCGGCGGCAGGGAAATCCACGGCCAGCAGCATCACGGAGGTGTCGCGGATGGTGGCCACAGTCTGACCAGCCTGCACGGCGTCGCCTGCGGCGACTGCAAAGGAGCTGACCTCGCCGCTGATCCTGGTGCGGACGTTCTGCATATCCGCAATGTCATCGTAATTGCGCTGTGCCTGCTCCACCGAGAGCTGTGCGCTCGCGAGGTTGTTTTCCACATCCGAAATGTCGATGGTGTAAAGAATATCGCCCTTCTCGATGCTGTCGCCCAGCTCAAAATCGGCGGTGAGCACCGTGCCGGTGACGAGGGACTTGACGGTGTAGGAATCGGCGGCGTTGATGGTGCCGCTGCCGTCGTAGACGTTCACAATGTCGCGGCGTCCCAGCTTCTCCTGCGTGTAGGCAAGGTCTGCCGACGCACTGCGGCTCTTGCGCGGCACGATGACCGCCACCAGCACCGCTGCGGCTGCGACCACCGCGATGCAGCGCTTTTTGTGGGTCTTGATAAAGTGGAACACCTTATTTTCTCCGCCGGTATTCTCCTGCGGAGAGGCGTCCTGTGTCTTCTTGTTGAAACCTAGCATGAAAAGCCTGACCTCCTGTGTTTCATGAAAAAGAAAAGTTCTTTCTGCCTGTTTTCATCCGTTCTGCGCTTTCCCCCACAGCGTCCGCCAAAAACGTCCTGTCTGCGAGATACTGCCCCGGGTTAGCGGCGCAAATCGTTATAATGATACCACCTAACAAAACGAGCTGCAAGAAATTTTTCCTGCACAATCTGCAACTTTTTTGAAAATTTTTCCATCATCTCTGTGTCTGGAAGCTGGAACATCAGACAGAGCTTTCGGATGAAGCGTTCATCAACTTGCTCCGGCCCTTCGTGCAGCGGCTTTTGGGATACAGTCAGAAATAACCTGACGATCCGTGAGATGACGGCTCTGATGGGTGGTGACGGCACGATGGAGCAACAAACAGAAAAAGACTTCCGCTTTGAGAACGATGATATGAACCCCAAAAGTTAGACAAAAAACGAATTAAGCGGCTCCAACGGTCTGAATTCTGTATTGCACAGGACTCAGGCCGTTTAGTTTTAATTTAATTCGGCGGTTGTTGTAATAGTCGATGTAATCGACAATAGCCTTTTCAAGCTGGTCAATGGAATCAAATTTTTCCAGATAGAACAGTTCCGTTTTGAGCAGTCCGAAGAAGTTCTCGGCAACAGCATTGTCCAGACAAGTGGCTTTCCGAGACATACTTTGCGTAATTCCTTTTGCTTTCAGTAGATTCTGGTAGGACTTCATCTGGTATTGCCAGCCCTGATCCGAATGCAGAATCAGATTGTCAACCTTGTCCGGCAGCTTTTGAAAAGCACCTTCCAGCATATCCGTGATCTGCTTAAAGTTCGGATGGCGGCTCAGATTGTAGCTGACAACTTCGCCATTGAACAAATCAAGAATTGGAGACAGGTAGAGTTTCTGGTCGTTCACTTTGAACTCGGTAACATCTGTGACCCATTTCCGATTCGGCTGGTTTGTCTTGAAATGCCGTTCCAGCAGGTTTGGAGCTACTTCTCCAACTTCGCCTTTGTAAGAACTGTACTTCCTTTTTGCACGAACCTGACAGACTAAACCAAGCTGCTTCATGAGTTTCCGAACCGTCTTGTGGTTCACACAAATATCGTTGTTATGCAGTTCTTTTGTGATTCTGCGGTATCCGTATCGTTTTTTGTTCTCGTTGAAGATTATAACAATCTGTTCCTTTACCATCTGGTATTTGGCAGGATTCTGAGACTGGTGCAGATAGTAGTAGAACGTGCTGCGAGGAAGTCCGGCAAGTTGCAGCAGTGCCTTCAGGGGATATTTCTGCCTCAGTTCCTGAACTACTTGTGCTTTCTGTTTTGGCGTTCCTCTTCCAGCACCAAGGCATTCAATTTTTTTAAGTAGTCGATCTCCATCCGAAGTCGCTGATTTTCTGCAATAAGATCTTCTTCTACTTGCTTATCCAGCTTTGGCTTCCGACCTTTCTGCGTCCCACTGGCGGCACAGGCTCGTCCTCGACGCTCTAACAGAAGTGCTTCTTCTCCTTCCTCCCAATAAATGCGCTCCCAGTCCCTGAGTGTACGGTCCGAAATGCCATATTCTCTGGACGCTCCCTTAAAGCTCAGGTTTTCTCTGTGGATTCGTTTAATGATTTCTACCTTCTGCGTTCCGTTGTACTTTCGTTGTCCCTTTGGCATACAAAAACACCCCATTTCCTAAACAGTATACCTGATATGTACCCCCAATTCTGGACACCCAGGATTGGGGGTATTTTCATGAAGTAC
>OGEI01000268.1_pt1 | contig 38666 bp, 50 predicted proteins | sample 1570631 | NCBI WGS metagenome assembly OGEI01 (sample SAMEA2582139, study PRJEB24529) | metagenome | biome: Human gut stool | place: China | collected 2011
GAAATGTGTAGCGTTATCTACTTCTTTCGAAAAGCCATCTTTCACAATCGTCGTAGTTTCGTCTGCCGCTAGACCAAAAGCAGTCATAGCATCCGTTACGATATCAGATGTAGTGGCGAGATCTTCTCCACTGGCCGCTGCAAGATTCATGATTCCAGGAAGACTGTTGTACATATCCTGCACATTCCATCCTGCCATAGCCATATAGCCCATAGCGTCTCCGGCTTCTTTTGCGGAGAATTTTGTCTGTGCGCCCATTTCTCGCGCACGCTCTCGCAGCTTATCCATATCCTCTGCAGACGCTCCGGATATTGCCTGGACATTCGACATTGAGCTGTCAAAGTCTGCCGCTGTTTTAACAGCAGCGGTTCCCAGTCCAGTGATTGCCGCTGTAACTGGGAGCATTTTTTCTCCTGCGGTTGTCAGGTTCTCTCCTATTTTCCCGGCTTCCGTAGAAATCTGGGCCAGTTTTGCGGATCCTGATCCTACTTCGTTTTCCAGGGATTTCAGACTTTCCTCTGTTTCAATAATCGTCCTTTTCAGGGCGTCATATTGCTCCTGAGAAACTTTTCCCTCCTGGAACTTCTGCTGTACTTCCTGTTCTTCATTTTTCAGAAGTTCCAGCTTTTCTTTTGTGTTTCCGATTTCATCAGACAGCGCTCTCTGTTTCTGTTGTAATAATTCCACATTCGTAGGATCCAGTTTCAGCAACTTATCAATTTCTTTGAGTTCTGTCTGTGTAGTATTTATTTTTGCATTCAGACCATCAAGCGACTGCTGCATCTGAGTAGGTGCATTCTTCGCTTCATTTTCCAGAGACTTCAAACTCTCCTCGGTTGCAATGATTTCTCTTTTCAGAGCGTCATACTGTTCCTGGGAGATTTTTCCCTCTGCAAACTGCTGCTGTGCCTGCTGCTCTGCAGTCTTTAAGGTTTCCAGCTTTTCTTTCGTGCTTTCGATTTCGTCAGCAAGCGCTTTCTGTTTCTGCTGTAATAATTCCACATTCGTAGGATCCAGTTTCAGCAGATTGTTTATATCTTTCAGCTGTGCCTGTGTGGTCTTTATCTGTGAATTTACATTTTTAAGTGAATTTTGTAGTCCTGTGGTATCGCCGCCAATTTCAATCGTAAGTCCCCTTATGTCGCGGCCTTTGGACAAAAATTATCACCTCCGTTTAGAATTTATCCATATCCTCCTGAGTTGCCATTTTCGGCCATTTATAGTCGTCGTTATTTTTTTCCGTAAAAATATCCAGGACAAGACCTACTGTCAGAAGGTCTAAATCCTGGATACTTATTCCAACTTGCGCGCACCTGAGAAGGAATAGAGGTGTCGTCATTTCCCGGCTACTTGGTCGAAGTTTTTTTTTGCTTCTGCCTGTGTCTGCTGGTTCAGGTTCCAGAGTTTTACAATCTCCGGGAAAATTGTGTAAATCGAAAATGTATCAAACTGATCTAACCAGTCGTATACATCTTCCGGGAAATCCTGTCCCTTTTTCTGTGCTGCGTGTTTTGCCATTACGAATGCGACGTTTTCGAACATCTCTAAATCCTCGATAGGGATGTCCGACTCGGACACCTTCGTTTCAGTCTGCTTATCCTGTGATTTTTTTACGGACTTTTCAATTTTTGCCATGTCCTGAAAAATATCTCTCCGAAACTGAATCCGATAAATTCTCGGAATTGCAGCAGAAGCGGCAAAAAGCACCTCTTTATCATCAATTTTAATTGTTTTTGTCAGCATCCTTATTCTCCTGCGGCTTTTTTATCTACATTAACAGCCTGCGTTGCTTCTGTGATTGTTTCTGGATAGTACACTGTCTTATACCATCCGCTGTATACAGTGTCGTCTGTGTCTACCGTTGTCTGAGCTTTTACCCGTCCGTTCGGAAGTGGAGCATTGCTGATCGTAATTGTTTCTGTGCCAGGTTCAATACTATCTTCTTTCGTCTCGGATTCGATTGACGGTCTGGTAGCTGTGCAGTTATAGAGAACTCGTCTGATTCCTTTCTGATCTCCATCAAATTCAAACAGAAGTGCAAATTTCTGTGTATCCGTAGAATCACTGATTTCATGCAGCACACCTTTTTCGTCCTTCTTTTCTTTCAGGACATCCTGTCTGAAAGAATCCGGAATTAATGCAAATTCTGCATCTCCTTCATATCCGTTGTTTGCAGCTGACACATAATACTGGATTCCGTCTGCATAGAACGGTGAAATATCTCCATTTGCGTCAAGTGATATGGATACAGATCCCGGAATCGCTTTCGGGGCTTCAAAAGTAATTGTTCCATCTTCTCCTTCGTTCTGTAATGCGTAATGTGCGTTTTTAAGATTGTACTTAACTTTGTTATCTTTTTTACCCATCTTTATACCTCCATTTCGTATAAAACTTCGTACATTTTTTCTGAGTCAAGATATTCTCCTGTCTTATCGTATGTGATTCCATACTTATCCAGGATGTCCTCTATCTTCTTTTCATTGCTCCAGTCCTTTTCGTCTGAATACAATTCGATATTCAGAACGTCGATTTTCGCATATGTAATTCCGTCCGCATGAAAATTATCACTTTCCGGAATCCTCCATACGATAAAGGGCGGCTCTATCCAGTTATGAGTTGAAAAATGATCGTATTCATATGGCAAGCCGATTTCATTCAACATTTCTTTGATATTTTCAACTGACATCATAGCCTTGACGTGATCTCCCTTTCCAGCTCTGCTATTGCTGCCTGTTCTGCAGGTTCTACATGTTTGATTGCGGCTACCCTTCCGCCTCCTCTTTTCTGATGTCCTTTTTCAAGCAAATGCACCAGGGAGTATTTTGCATCGTGGATCGCAATAACTAAACTTGTAGAATTTTCTTTCACAACAGTTTTCTTCCATCCTTTTTTATACTTTCCGGTATTTACCGGGGATGTCTGTTTTAGCTTTGATACTGTCTTTTTTGCAACATTATTTACGCATTCCTTCGTTGTCTCAGTGCATTGTTTTCCATAGTCTTCAACAAGGCGATTTATTTCTGCTGCCAGATCATCAATTCTGATACTATCCGCCATTGTCGCCCCTCCTGTCTTTATACAACTGTACGATTTTTTCCAGTGACAGATATATTGCAGGTGGTGCAGCGTCAAATTTCTCCTGAATCTGCACTATTTTGTACATTGCCGGATTATGTTCATTGATAATTTCATCTCTTTCAAAATCGAATGGATCCCAGAGCCAGCCGCTTTGTGAATCAATGATAACAATGTCAAGAGCTTCAATATCTTCCCTGTTCAGCACTGCTGCCGGAATACTTAACAATTTTGTTATTTTATTTCCTGCTGTCTGTGCGTCAAAATATCGTCTCTCTCCGATTGTGCGATTTCCGAAACGAATGTCTTTGAGCTTGGTATCTACGATCACCCTGTCTTCTGTTTTGCAGATACTGAGTATCCCATCTGTAAACGTTTCAAACTGTTTACGCCTGGCTCTTGGCATATTCTTCCACCTTCTTTGCTATCTGCAGTCCAATGACCTCGCTTTTGTAGTTTTCCCAAAACTGCTGCAACTCTCCGGAATATTCATACATTACAAGTTGAAAAAGGAGTGTCCTTTCCTGAGTATCCCCCAGGAAATCACACTCCCCTATTTTTCCGGCTAATGATGCCATGCCCCTTTTTATCATTCCTTGGAGCTTTTCATCTCCTTTTGGATCGTCCCAGGTGATGTCCAGATAGTTTCTGACATCCTCCAGAAGTTTTGATAAATCATTTTCTGACATAGCACTCATTTTATCACTCCTTTGTTACAGTTACGGTGTATGTCTTTGTCTGTTCTCCGTCTGTAACTTTAACAGTTACGGTGTTGGCTCCAGTGTTCCATGTGATCTTTCCGCCGTTTGTTACTTTACTGGATCCTGCAGTAATTTCAATCGCTGCTGTTCCTGATTTCGGGAACGCTGTGATTGTGTTTGTTGCAGTTGTTGTTTTTGCTGTGTATGCATTTGTGTCGCTGTCAAATTTCGGTGAGAGAGTTAATCCTCCAATTCTCAGATCAGACAGCAGTGCATTATCTACATGCTCCTCCTGTTTGCTTACAACCTCGAAGCGAACCGGATGCAGATCTGTAATGTCAAGAACGACAAAAGCATTGTTGTCCAGTGCGAATCCGTGAGCATATAACTTGATAAGATATACTCTTTCATCTTCCAGGAATCTGTATTCATCTGAATACTCAATCTTTCCGTTTTTGGACATTCCTACGCCAAGGAAATACTTTCCGGCCATTCCGTATACTGCAGTTCCTTCTGTAACTGCTGCCGACTGGATGATTTCCAGAGGAATCGGAAGTGTTGAAACATATACGCCGTCCGGAGACATTGCGCGTGTTGCCGGAAGGATTCGCTTCCAGTAATCCACCGGATTTACAATCATAATCAGGTTATCTACTGTCCTCGCCTGGCCTTTGCTGTTTCTTGCCATGATAGATGTAACATTTCCAAGCTGGATCATATCAAGAGCTGTCATTTTGATAGTCTCTTTTTCCGGATATTCTCCAGACACAACGTTCACTCCGTCTCCTACCTGACGCGCCATTCCGATTGGCATGTCTTTTCCGGTACCATTTACGATTCCGTACTCAAGCCCATTTGCAAGAGCTTCTGTGAGCACCTGACGCACGTAGTTATCTAACCATGCAGGGCCTAAGTCAAGCATAGCTTTTGAAACTGGCAGGAATGCGCTCAGTTTATCCTGAGTTACATCTACTTCTTTGAATCCGGATGTCAGTTCTTCAATGATCTTGCTGCTGAGTTTGCCCCATGCTGCTTTCTGCTCTCCGTTTGTGTTTAACATCATTCTTGTGAGACCAGTTACAGTTGTTGCATTTAATTTTGACAGCAGCGGATGATTTGTTGTCAGTTCTTCAAAGACAGAATCAATGATTGTCTCCGGGAAAACAGTCTCAATATTGTTGAGAGCCTGTTTTGGATCCGAAGATTTCATTGCGTCAATTACTTTCTCGTAATATTCTCTCTCTGCGCTTGTGAGCTGACGTACACCCCTCTGTGCAAGCACATTCATATCACTCTGATTTACAAGCTCTTTCGCCTGTTCAAGCACGTTCTCCTCGATATCCTGACATAATTCCAAATATGCTTTTGAAAACGCTTCTGAATCATTCTCCGCAACAGCAGCATTCATTCTGTTGAGGATTTCCGTTCTCTTTAATGCGGCAAAATCTTTATTTTTCATTTTACTCTCCTTTTTTGAATCCCTGCAGAAATCCCTGCAGTGTGTGTTTCTCTGGTTCTTCCGGTTTCTTTCCCGGTTCGGGTTTCTGTCCTTTCTGCATAAGCTCCAGCTGTTCTCTGAAAGACTTCGTATCTTTCATATGCTGCATAACTTCCTGGAGACGTTTCTGCATTCCTTCTTTTGTCATGTCTCCCTCTGGCGCGTGTCCGTAATCCTCTACCTTGTCGATCAGGCCATATTCCAGACAATCATCCGGAGTCAGGAAGGTTTCTGCTTCCATCATGTCTGCAAGCTGCTGTTCTTCCAGATTTGAACGCTCAAGGAAGATTTTCCGATTGCTTGCCGTAAGTACGTCAAGATCATCCGCTGTCTTTCTCAGCTCTCTTGCATTTCCGGATGCAGTTACCCATGGTTCGTGGATCAGTGCTGTTGTTCCTACGCCCATGATTCTTTCGTCACATGCCTGTAAAATCACAAAAGCTACGGAATACGCCACTCCATCAACGATTCCTTTTACACGGCTTCCGGACTGCTTCAAAAGGTTGTAGATAGTTACTCCCTCTTTTACAGACCCGCCATTTGAATTGATATGTAATTCAATCGTATGATCTTCCGGAATTGCTGCCAGCTGATCGCGGAAATACTTCGCAGAAGTCTCACTTTCGGTATATGACCATGTTTTCCAGTCAAATTCTCCATACGCTGATACATCATCATAAATGTATAGCAAATGTACCGCCGGATCTGCTGCCTGCTTAAAACAGTAATTTGTTTTATTCTGTGTTTTTTCCATTCCCGCCATTTTCTCCACCTCCTTCCAGGCTGTTCAATAAATCCTGTACTGTGCTGTAATTCTTTGTAATAAAATGCTGGTTCGCCCATTCCTCATTAATCTGCGGCTGTCCCATTGCGCGCAGGATCATGTTGATCGTATGCGTTCCAGACTGTACCAGCTTGTCAATCTGCGTCGCATTGCTGAATATGTCAACATGCTTAACGTGTGACGTGTCTACCATGCAGCGGCTGCCCTTCAATACGGCTTTCCCGTATTTTTTGCGGTTGATTTCGCTTTCTAAGGATCCGGCTAATGGATCCAGTGCAACAGTCAGTAGTTCGTCTATTGCCTTGCTGTTGTCCTGCACGTCCCCTTTCAGGATTGACGGAGGGATTCCTATTGCCCTCGCTGTAAAGTCGAATACATCATCATACAGTGCTTTTATGTCTCTTGTTGTTGTTTCATTGTAGTTCTTTGATCTGTTCGTTTCTGTGAATGTATACCCTTCGAACAGTGGCAGAACTGCATTTTCACTTTCAAAGAATGTCTTAAAATAATCATTCAGCAGCTTTTTGAGAGTATCATCAAAGTTTTTTGCGTTCTGGGCTACAGCTGATATGTCCAGAGTTCCTTTTGATCCATGTGACCGCATAAAGGTCTTTGCTCCGTACTGGATCAGCTTCGCATAGGATCCATATAACCCCTGCAGTATCGTATTTACATTTTTCCAGTTCGGTTTTAGATACAGAACATCTGTGGATCTAAACAACCTCTGAAAAGTATAATCATCAATCTGCACCTGGCTGTACGTGTTCCCGTACAATGCGCTTCTGGTTGTACAGAACGAATCTGCTACGTAGAGCTGTCCATCTATTCCAGCAACAACCAACGCCTCTCCGTTTCTGAACATTTTTTCGATTAGCTTATCAAAAAATTGTTGTTTGTTCTGGTTTCTGTTTGGTTCATAGTTCCAGGTATAATATTCATCCCGGAATATTTCGTCACCATTCAGGAATGTACGAATCTCGCATTTTCCTAACATTTTTGCAAGAATCTGAATCGCTCTCTGAAAAGCCAATTCCCTCAGATAGATTTCTGTCATTATGCTCTCAATCGGATTGTCTGCAATCTCAATTCGAGACGCATTTTCAACCGACTGTTCTGGTTCCGGCTTTCCCCGTATCAGATTCCTGAATGAAAATCCCAACCTTCCTCACCTCCTTTCAGTAAGTCATTACTCCAATGTCAGGCACTGTTGCCGTCTGTGCGTATGGAATCATGTCCTCTATTGTCATTGATGCGACAAGTGCCATAAACGGGTCTGTTTTTCTGCTTTTTGCTTCAATTTTCCCGTAAACATAGTTTCCTATGTCTGCATCATCTTTTTTTCCCGGTTTTCGCCCGTATGGGATCATTTTTGTATTGTTCGTCCCCCAACGGAGCACTGGATTGTCTCCCCAGATAAAATTGTCATTTGCGAAGCAACTATCTATCACTGTTGCAACCCTCATAATGTCTGACGGTCTTACAAGTTTTAGATTTTTGTACGTTTTTGCATCGAAGCCGATTTCTCTGAGTGCTCCTGCAAGCAGCGCATATCGGAAATCATCTATCGCGATACCCTTGATGCAATACTGTGTCATTGCAAGCTGGATATAATCAACAATTACTTCCGGATGTATTTCTACGTCGTCAACAATCGTCAACAAACCTCTTCTTTCCCACTCCGCAAGTGGTGCTTTTATTCGTGGAATATCTTTTGACTGTTTGCATAACCAGGAGCGATTGATGTCATACCGGTTATTTTCGTCTCTGAAATGCAAATTTACGGAAACAAAGTCCGTAATCTTTGAAAAGTCAATTCCACATGTGCAGATCCATCCATCCAAATCCGGTATTTCTCTGTTCGTGAGCTTAATTTTTTCGTATGAGCAGACTTTTATCTCAACCGTTCCAGATGGAATGTTCATTCGTTTTGTCATAAATGCAGAGAGGCGTTCCGGATGTGCAAGCCAATCCCGGTATTCTTTCCGAATTTCGCCCATAAGCGTCGGAAGATACGGCAGAGATGGGTTTGCTTTCTCCCAGTTCTTTTCGTCGTGTACTTCTTCCTTGCTGTCCAATCGGCAGATAAACGGCAGCAGGCCGTTATCCGGCATATCTCCGAAAAGGATCTCCTCTGCTGTTTCAAGAATATCGTCCAGAGGTCCCTCTCTTACGTCTCCCTGTGTTGTGTAATAGGACCGGCGTGGATGTGGTTTCTTTCCTAAACCGGTCGTGAATACCTCGATATTCTTGTAATCCTGGTACTGATGTATCTCGTTAAATACTACCAATCCCGAACGCATACCGTCTTTTCCAGATGGATTGTTCGTTCTTCCCAAAATCGCTGAATTTGTTTTTATACCAACAACTTTTTCAGAACTCCATTTGTAAAACTTTTTCAGTTTTTTGGTGTGCTCTGGCATTTCCAGAGCCTCAACCACGTCTTTTAACGGTCTCAGCGCCTGATCCTCATTGTTTGCACATATATCGACGTCATATGCGCGGATTCCGTTGTATGGGCTTACCAGACAGGCAGCTTCCCAGGCAATCGTACCGTCTTTTCCTGCTCCTCGCCCTAACATGCAAAACAGATCCGGCCAGCGCGGTGTTTTTGATACTCTCCAGTATGTACAATCATGTAGTCCTACTACAAAGATCTGCCAGGGAAACAGCGTTTCGAACGGGAAATACTTAGCGATCCCTATGTATTTTGTTAATTGCTCGCTGTCTACATATATGTCTTCGGTTTCAAAACATTTTCGGACATGTGATACCAGTGCTTTAACATCCCTGGAAGACCTGATCTTCTCAGACTCGACGGCCTCCATGAACGCCTCAATGCGTGGATCACAATTCCTCATCATCATCCCCCTTGATCGTTTCTTTTGTTGTCAATTCCAGCTTTTCCAGTATCATGAGCATCTGTTTGTTTACGGCCACGAGGTCCTTGACAGATTGATTCTGTTTCACAATCTTCGCCTTGCCACTTGCGGACATAGTTTCGTAGGTCACGCCACGCTTTTTGACATCGGTTTTCAGCTTCTTTTTGACATCATAGAGGGTCATATAGTCGTCTAAAAGGTCATTAAATACAGATATATCTGCCTGCTTTTTTCGCAATTGTTCTTTTAAGCTTTCTAATATATCCGCTTTTTTTTCGGCCATTTTTTCACCCCTATTTTTTTTATTTTTTCATCATGTGCGACCTTTCGCAGATTTGTCGAGGCCACCCACCGGTCTCCGGCCGGCCGCCAAAAATCGCAAATTTTTCGACCGGGGGTATCAGTCCCAGCGTTCCTCTGTCAGCGGTTCCTGCTTCTGCGGTTTTCTGTAACCATGCACTGCTTCATGGCACTCATGGCAAAGGCTTATAAGGTTTCTTTTCTTCACTCCATGCCACTCATACCATATGTCCAGAGCCATCTCAGGATGTCTCTTCACGTAGTTTACATGGTGTACTGTCGTGGCTGCTGTGTATCTGTGATGTTCTCTGCACCTCTGGCATTCATTGTGATCCATCTTCAACACCTGCTGCCTGACCTGCTTCCACCTGGTCCACACATAGAACCTGTGTATGTCGTTCGCTACGCACCAGCGCACGAACTCTGTTTCCTGTTGCGTCATATTCCTCCTAACTCAAAAGAGGACCTGCATATAGCAAGCCCTCTCTCGCGGGGAACGATTATTCTGTGGCTTTCCTGAATACCACGTTATCAATATATCATTTATTTTGTCCTTCGAGTACCGCATTACAGATACTCCTTTATCTTGTCTTTGTTATTGTTTCTCAGTTGTGCCTGGTACTTCTGTATTGTTTTCTGGAAGTTCTCCATACTCTTTCTGTATGCTTCTACTTTCGCAATGTTTTCTTTCCCGAACATACGGCGGTATCTTGCCTGCATGTTCCTGATCCGAATCAACATTCCTTTCGTCTTGTTATCCTTTAGCAGTACAATATACTTCTTTCCGCACTGTTCACACTGAATGTATTGGATGTCCAGTTCTGTCTCTGGTATATGTTCTTCCTTTACGGTCTGCTCCATCTGGGCTTTGCATTTATCGCATTCTATCATTTAATCCTCCTTGCTATGATACTGTAAAACCTCCTACGCATTTCATAGAAGTATGATCTCTCGCATGGAATGCCTCTGGCTTTCATGGTCTGAAATGTGCAGTATTCTGTTGTCACGTAATACAGTAGATATGGATATAGCTCTTTTTCTTTTCCGACTGCTTCCATGGCTGCGTCTTCAATCTTCTTTATCTTGTGTGTGATCTCGGCCGCTTCCATGGCTGCGTCAGCAGTTGAGTCAGAACAGTTATGTGATCCCGGCTGTCCAGTCAGATTCTGTCCGGCTCTTGTGTCTCTCTTTACGGCCAGCTCCTCTTTCCACTCTGTATACTGCAAGCAATAGTTGTATGCGGTCTGAAAAGCTCTTTTTGATATATTATATTTCTTTCTGTTCAGCGGTCTCACGTTTGGCATTTCTACTCTCCTTTATTTCTCTGCTTTTATATCTGGTCTTCCCATCCCAGTCTCTGTCCGCACTGATCGCAGTAGTTATGTCCATGCTGGTCTGTTGCTCCGCATACCGGACACTCCCAGAGGCCGTCCTCTCTCTGTAAAACTCTGCAAGGGGTTTCTTTTCCTTTCGCAATCAGAAGTTCCTCATAATGTGCTTTTGTTGTGATTATGTATTCGTTCTGTGTCTCAATTTTAGTGTCGCTGCAAAGGAATGGCTTCTGTGCTACGTTATCAATAACTTTCTTTGCGTCTCCTATGTCCATCATGGCTTTAATCCTCCATTATAAAATTTTTTCCGAAGATCTTCATAAACTCTGTTCTGCTTCCCCAGTTTTCCTCAAAAGCTCTCTGTCCATCTTCATGCAGCATGGCCATGATCTTTTGGTTTGAGTGTACTGCCTCCGGTCCTGTTCCTGCAAGATGATGTATATTGCAGAGATACACCTTTAACCCGTAATGTCCTGAATGTGTCCGATTCGGACACCCTCCAAATATGTGATGTTCCTGGAGTGCCTGGTATCGTCTGTAATTGTTATGCAACATCATACAAAGATAGCAAGTGCCGCTTTCTTTGCTGTGCATGATACTCGGTCTTTCCGGCTCTTTCTTTTTACTCCTTTTTTTCTTTTTCTGTTTCGAAAACGACTGCATTCTTTCTCTCCTCCAGCTTTTTCCTGTAACTTTCGTGATAATCTTTCAACCAGTGTGTCTGTCTTCTCTGATTAACGATCACTTTTACTTCAATAGCGTCCATTATTGCTCCTTTCTCAGCTAAACGGCAGTTCTTCCTCTATTCCATCCGGAATGTTCATAAATCCATCTGCGCTGTCCGCAGGAGCCGGCGGTGGTGTCTGTTTTGGTGGATAATAAGCCGCTCCATTGTCTCCAGATTTACTTTCAGCAAATTCCTGTTCCTCTACTACAATCTCCGTTGTATATACCTTCCGTCCTTCTCTGTTCGTGTAACTTCCTGTCTGTATACGCCCAGAGATTGTAATCTTCAATCCCTGTCTGAAATATTTCTCTGCAAACTCTGCTGCACGTCCGAAAACGACACATGAAATAAAATCTGCCGTTGCTTCCCCGTCTTTGTGAAATCTTCTGTCTACTGCAAGCGTGTATCCGGCTATTGCCAGCGGATTCTCTCCGGTTGTATATCTTACGTCGGGATCTCTGGTTAATCGTCCCATTAAAATTACTTTATTCATCACATTCTCCTCTTGAATCTATTTCTTGGAGGTCTTGCCTCCCCCCCCCCGTTTCGTTTTTGTTACATACGCTGTGCGGCGTGAGTTCATTTCCATGTCGATCAAATTTCCACACTGTAAGCATTCCTGCGTCAGTTCTGCAGTGTTTCTGTTTGTCATGTACTTCCATGAACTTCCGCAGGCTTTGCACTCTGCATACATTGGTTTTAAAGCTCTAAGCTGTGTTACGTGTCCGCATTTCTTACATTTGTGCTGTGTCTCTGGCTCTTTTGCGTTGTACGAGATTGTCTCTCCACATTCTTCGCAACGAATATGTAAAAATCCTTTGTATTCTTCTGCAGCTTCACTAATCGTTGTCTCCGGTACCTGATCTGTTTCCTTTTCCGGATCTTCAATCTCAAAATCATCATTTTCGAAATCATACTTTCGTGCCAGCTCTGTCACATCCTTGAGAAAATCATATTCTTTCGAGTCTGAGATCCGTACATGCAGTGTAAAATTACCGGTTTCATTTTGAATTATCATTTCCATTTGTCTTTTTCTCCTTTACCATTACTATTTTTGTATCTTTGATGCGATACGCTCTTGAATCTCCCGGATGTTCTGTCTCAAGGATGCGATCCTCCAGCAACATTGCTATATGTCGTCTAACTGTTGCTTTTGACAGTCCTGTATCTGCCGCAATCTCATAAGTAGCCGGTGGATAACAGTGCCGCTTTATGTATTTAACAATGAATTTCAGGATCTTCTCTCTGTTGTCCTCTGCCTCTGCTGTTGCATAGTTCAATTCCATTCACCTCTTTTTCTGCGGTGTGCTGTCAATGTTTTTGTTGTATTTACCACATTTCTCGTATTTACTGCGTATGAACTTTCCGGAACTTCGGAAATGTTGATTCCTATGCCTGCAAACAGTTTTATCAGTGCATCCGCTGCCTTTTTTATCGTTACCCTGTTACCGGCCCATGCTTTTGTGAATTGTGTTACAATTTCTTTCAGCTTCTCGCAGTCCCAGGAGTAGTTTACTGTCGTTTTCTTTCCTCCCCACGGCTTGTTTATTGCCCGGTGATAGCTTTTCCCGGAATACTTCATTTTCTTCGGCGGATTTTTGCCAATTTCCTGCTTGTATAGTTTCTTTTTCTGTCTCTTATTCATTTCTTTCCTTTCCTGCTGCCTAACAGCTGATCGCAGACGGACTCAAATTCTCTCAGCAGGTCAAAATCCGTCTTTCTGCTTAATTTCCTGTCAATCTCCTCTACTTTGTATTCTCCGAAAATGTGATCTCCGAAGGTTCTGGCGTTGTTGACCTGCGCCGTTGTGCAATGCAGTTCTTCTCTAATTTCTCCGCTTGTCGCATTCTCTAATATCAGGTCACCGGATCTGTTTCTTACCTCATACAGTTTTTTGACCATTTCGCCCTCCTTAATGTCCGGCAAGGAACGTTTGCATCATTCTAGTTCTCCAGTCTGTCTGTTTGCCCGTCCATTTTTCGCACTGATCGTCGTCCTCTACCAGGCGGCCGGTGCGATCGCAAAGACCACAATCATTTTCTTTACAAGTTTTGCAAGTCTTCTCCATTTTCTCCCTCCATTTCACTGTTCTTTCAACACTACCTGGATCTGTTTCAGTTCTTTCAGGGTTGCTCTCGCAATGTCTAAATGCTCGTCGGATGTTTCCTCGTCAATGTATTCCTGAATCAATTCTTTCAGTTGCTCCGGGTCCACTACAATTTTCAGGTGCTTCACCATCGCTTCTCTAATCAACTTTGAACACTGCTTGTCTGTCAGATTCTCTTTTTCGTCAATTTCTTCCAACGCTTTGTTATATTTCTCTGTATCGAACTCATAGCAGTCCATCAGCTTGCTTGTGAACCTCTTACTCCGGTTCGTTGCTAGCCGTGCCTCTTCTGCTTTTTCTCTCAGCTCGTCCAGCGTATCCAGGCTAATTGTCGCCGTGCCATCCATGTTTTCTGTCTCCTTTCTGTTTATTTCTCCATTTCAATTCCGTTATCAATAAGTCTCTTCATCTCTTCGTCCAGGATCCGGACATAAGTTCCTTTTACCATCTTCATCAGCTCCGGGCTAATTGTTTCGCTGCCTTTTCCTGATACTAGGCTTTTAGCCAGGGCGAAGATATACGCAATACTTTCATCTTCTGTGACAGTCTCCTGAAACTCGATCACAAGGACCTTGCGGCCCTCGTAACTGAGTATCCAGGCGTTTTTTACTACTTTTTTGTGTAACTCTAAGTGAGCAACAAGCGCCTTTTCCTGCATCTTTTTATTCCTCCTGCTATTTCTGTAAACCTTTTAAGAACTCGCACAATTCGGTTTCTGAGTTCGGAAATTTGTCATAGCGTGTATGATACGTCCATTTTGGCACTCCGCCAGCTCGATCCGGTTCAGGTCCGCCTACCAGGTGCATGTAGTATGTCTCTGTCATTCTTGACACCCACCAGCTTTTCTGTTCTCCCGGATCCGGTGCATATTCTTCCACGATCAGGCGTGCTCCGTTCTGAAAGTCATATTTATAATATTTGACGCCTATGTTTTTATCCTCATACCAGAGTCCCCAGACTTTGTACGCTCTGAGCCATTCCTTACGCTGATCGTTATTTTTCATTTCCGGTAATATCTTGCTGGAACACTCCGTGATCTTGTTGGCCTCAACAGAATCGTTTTCAGACATTTTGTTATCCTCAACAATATGTTCCTGCTGCTTATTGTCCGGTTCCTCTGTTTCCGAAAAGCAGCTCTTTTCCGGTTCCTCTGGTCTATGTGCTGATGAATTACACTCGTACCCACATTCGCTGTGATCTTCACAATTCCAGCAGCACGTTCCAATACAAATAATTCCGTCTCCTGCTGCCGCTTTCTTCGCTCCTGAAAGTGTACAATTATAACCATCTCTATGAATACATTTTCTCGAATTGTTCTTTTCTGGTCTCTCCGGTGCATCTATGGACACCATTTTCACCGGTTTCTGCTTTTTCCCGAATCTTTTCACCAGTTCTTCTGCCAGCTCATTCCATGTGAGTGTATGCTGCATTGTATCATCCGGATTAAAAACGATTCCCTCTTTCCCTGTCTGATAATTGAAATGTCCGTTCCTGATCCTGACATCTCTGTATCTGATGCTGATTAAGTATGCAGCCATTCTCGTGTCACATTTGATAACTCTTTCTCTTTCGCCTTTGTTCAGCGCTTCAAACAGTCTCTCTATCTGCAATTCTGGTTGTACCGGTGTCTCATTCTCTGGCGGTCTTTGCCGCCCGGTTGCCTGTGCAAGTGTGAACTGTCCCGGAATGTCTCTGTTGTCTTCCTGGAGTTTCTTAAAAGCTCTTACTTCCGCTTGCGTTATGATGTCGTGCTCCATGTAGTGCTCCATAGCCTGCTTCTGGTATTTTTCATCCAAATCAGCAAGCTCACGGGCCACGGTGATGTTGATCTTCTCCGCCTCAAACTCTGCCATCCATTCAGCACTGAGTCTTTTCTGGACTGCGTGGTATCTTTCCATCTGTGTTCCGGATACGCCGATCGTTTCTCGTACGATGTCTCTTGTTTTGCCTTTCAGTCCAGCAAGGTTTTTCAGTTCTTTTATGATCTCCTCGGTATCCAGGGCCTCTCGCATCTTCTCCCAGTCCGATTTATCTCTAAACCGGTTCGCCTGGATAACAGACAGGCGTTCAAGCAACTTTGATATTGCGTCGTCATTTTCCCTTGTTGCCGAACCGTTAATGCAGTTTTCCTCAATCAAATTCTTACGTGCATTATCTTTTACTTTTGTATATTTGCAGTTTATCTTTCGAAACTCTTCATGTCCCTCCTCTACCAGCATCCTGCAGCACATTGTCCGGCAGTGTCCGGAAATTATGTAATCCTCTCCGTCCCTCTCTTCGATCAGGACATCCTGCATCACTCCGAACAGCAGTATAGAGTTCTTCAATCCCTGCAGTTTCTCCGGCTTGACCCCGTAAAAATTCGCTTTCGATGGGATTAGTTTGAACACGTCTCTGTACACCGTATCACTTGAGTTTTCTTCCTGTATCTGTTTCGGACGTTTCGCAACCATATCGGCAAGGTTAAAAGCCATTACTCCTCACCTCCTGATATGTTCAGCTCTGCAATATACTCTGTTACAAGGTCCTCATAGTCCTTTGCAGCTAAAGATCTCGGTGAGTACTTCGGAATCGGGATTCTCGCGTATGTACACTCTGATACTTTTCTGGAATATCTGATACGTGTTTTTAACATCGGGTATTCTGCTGCCTGGATCAGCTCCAGCCCTTGTCGCTGCGCTTCGTTTCTTCTGTCGTATTTCGTGATAAAGATCCAATAATTCTCAAGATCTTCGTTCAGGTCCTCTCGCGTATGCCGGATCTGATTGACAAGCTCCGGTAGTCCCTCTCCGGTGTTGTCGTCGATTTCGACAGGAATCAATACATCATTGCACGCTGTCAGCGCATTGATCGTGGAGATATTAATATCCGGTGCGTTGTCAATGATGCAGAAATCATACAGATCCTTGACACATTCGAGTGCGTTCTTGATACGATACTGCTGTGGGCGTGTCTGATCCAGCATGACCGTCTGATTTGCTGTAAGCAGGCGCATGTTTGCCGGGAGCACGTCCAGGTTCTCAAAATCGGTTTTTTTGATGAGCTTGTGCATCCAGTCTTCCGGATGTCGTGTCGTCATGATCCTGTCAATGCCCTCTCCGTCCTGAGTTCGACGGTTCAGCCCTCTCGATGCGTCCCCCTGCTTATCGTTATCAAGCAGGAGCACTCTGTATCCCTGATTTGCAAGGATGTACGCAATGCTGTTTGATGTGATCGTCTTAGCTACTCCGCCTTTTAAGTTAATAACCGCTACTGTTCTCATAATTTTCCCCTTTTCTTGTTGTTATTCTTTTCTTTTTCCGCAGCTACATCCGTCCCCTGGTTTCAGTTTTCTGCGTATTCCCTCTACGCACTGGCAATAGCCTATGTTTTCTGGTTCTGAGTAATATCTGTACTCACATTCTTCGCAGAGTACAATATGCTTGTACCTGTCCATAAGTTTCATAGCCTGGCTATGGTCAAAGTGATTGATCTTGTCATATTCTGTTTTGATCCCGTCTGTATGCTTCTGCAGTTCACAGTAATGGCAGAAATAATCCAGTTCCTCTTGGTTTAAATCTTCTTCTCTGTATCTGCAGATATTGTCGCAGATGTATTCTTCCAGAGCTTCAATGTTTGTGTCTATTCCGTCGTCCTCTTTCTTCGTCGGCTCGGCGCATCCATTCGGGTTTGCCGTTCTCTGGCTCGCTGTCAAAATAAATCCCTCCTTTCTGGTCTTTGTAATACGTGAATTTATATCCTGATCTAGTGATCGTGCCTATATATTCCATGTCATCCGGGTTCTGTTCTGGTCTCAGGCTCCATCCCTTTCCCCATATCTCCTCCATCTTTTTTCATTTCCTCCTGCATCCATACTGAGTATGTGTGCTTTCCAGAGTGAGAGGATATCACGATGCTGCACTCTTTTATCTTTCTGCAGATACTCTCCCATTCTTTAGCGTTCTTTATCGGTTTGCCTTTTGTATCTTTGAAATCTGTTGCTGCCATTTCATCTATTTTCAGGATCCGTGCTGCAACAAACGCGTCTTTTGTATATACGCATACCTCACATTCTTTGTGGAATCGTACAAGAGCTTCTTCTAGTGCCTGCAGATTGCACTTGTGATATGTTCCCTCTGCTGATCCGAACCCTACACGGGTTACTGGTATGCATCTTCCGGCCATGGCTTCAAGTACATATCCGTATTTTCGCCAGGTGCATTCCTGGTTTTGCTTGTCCGTCTCCAGATATATATTTACTTTCATGCCCTTATTCCCTCTTTTTCTTTACTTTCTTTTTCTGTTCCTGCTTCTTTGGCAGTCTCTTCGTGCGGATCAGTGTATATGTGCGGTATGGTTGACCGGTCACATCGTTTATACCTTCGTGAAAAGAGTCCTTATCCACTTCCCACCCTTTCGGAATCCTGACTTTTCCCCATGTTTTCCAGTGGTTATACACTTTTTCATCCGGTTCCGGAATCGGCAGGTTTCTCGACGCTGAATAACTCGCTTCTCTTAGTCTCGGCTCCGTATCCGGTGTCTTTGTTATGTACGCTGCCAGATCAGCAAACTCACCCTTTTCGTACATGAGTTTGTTCTCCACCTGTCCATGCGGCCACGCCTTTCGTAAAATGATGTCGGTGTCCGGGATCCTGTTCACTATGATGTGCATGTGCCAGGCTCCTTTGGTTCCCACCTCAATGTTTCGCATCCATTTCAGCTCTGCTCCCCGTTTCTTGTATTCTCTCCGGAGAACCTGCAGGAATGCTTTCCAGTCTTCCTTTGCTGCTTCCATGGATACCGGTCTCTTGTCTATCGCATAGGATAATCTTGAAAAATAATCATCCACGTCAAAGTTGTTCCGGAGTTTCCACCTTGCCAGCCTCTCCCGGTTATACTGGTTCCTCTTCTTCATCTGTTCCGGGGTGGCTTTCTTCTTCTCCTGCCTCTTCTGTTCCGGCGCTCCATACCTTGCTGTATGATACTCATACACCTCTGTGACATTCCGGAACCTCATTCTCATACTTTTGTAACTCATATAAGTCCCCTTTTGAATCCATCTCTAATACTTCTAGCAAGTTTGCAACAGGGGTTTCTCTCCCCTGCTTTCAGGCTTGCTTTCTGAGTTTTCAAGGATCCGGCATTGCAATGATATAAAGATCGTTACACATGATTCTGAGCTGACATTTGTTGCATGTATGCCAGCTCATTCAGTTTACATAATACCGTACTATTTTTTTAAGGATTCCGCGTATGTTCTTACTGCTGCTTCGGTTGTGTTCGCATCGCCTTTAACTGTCGTCGTTTTGCTTTCGGCGCCAATTATTATTTTCAGCATATCAGCAAGAAAGCTCTCTTCTGCGCGTCCTCCGCGAAGTGTTTTCGCTATAGTTTCTAAAGCTACGATCACAAATGCCGTATCTCCTGCCGGAAGAGGATTTATCATATCTGTAAACTTATTAGTCCACATCTGAATACGTTCCATGCACACTTTCGCATTCTCCTCTCCGCTTGTATTTGCCAGCTTCTCTTTAAATTCTTTATACCCATTAAAATCAGTCTTTAACATATAATCCTCCTTGACATTTCTTTTCAGGTTTCTTATACTATTTACAAAAGTTGTTTTTTCTTTTTGGCTCCCACGTCTGCCAACGTGAGAGTCTTTTTTATGTTCTCGAATATATCTTCAATCCAGAGCATGAATATGAATGCGCACGCGCTTATCGCAAGTGTAAGCATAATCGCCTGGATCCTGCTGCCAATCTCCCAAACCGGCAGCATTGAGATCAGATACCCTGTCAGCATTGATGTGATTACTTTTCGTTCCATTTCTGCCTCCTTATGCTGTTTCCTCTTTCTTTGGCTTTTCTTTCACCTTTACGGTGATGTCAACGCCATGCTTCTTTGAGAGGATCATGGCAAGGGTTTCGTAAAATCTTACCGTATTGAATGTTCCTTGCGTTTCCATCTTCTTCCCCCTCCTAAAACTCAAATTCTACTGCAGGAGCTGTCGGCATTGGTGTATATCCGCCAGCCAGCTCCAGGCGTCTTATTGCTTTGCGTCGGCTTGCTTCGCTGTTGTCCCAGGCATATTCGTATCCATCCGGAGCCGGTCCGCGTTTTGTTTTCCCGTTACAACGATCAGTGATAGCTTGTCGACTCAAAAAATTCTTTTTCGCTGCTTCTCTCGCAGATCTGTAATATTCCACATCCTGTCCGCAACTGTCCAATTTCACGACTATTTTATTTCTGGAACTGTAACCGGTCAGCTTTCCAAGTTCCTGTCTGGGTATGTATGCTATATTGTTTATGTGATTCTCAGACTGCATTCCGTTCTTATGATACGGAACCGCACCGTCAGGAACAGGTCCTAAAAACGTCCTTGCAATCAGGGAGAGAACTATCTCCTCTTTCGCTTTTCCGTCTTTTGTGAGCTTCACAACCAGGCGCTGACTCCCTTTCATTTTTTTGTGATAGGGAGTCATGCTGCGAAACTGTCCGGATTTCAAAGTTCTCCGGATGTTCCCCTCTGTGCTCGCCTGGTATTTGCCGTCATATCCTGGAATATCTTTCCATCTTTCAATCAAGGTCGTCCCTCCCTTATGCCGGCTTTTTCTGAGCCGACATGCTTGCACCCACCTTGACGCCTTTCAGGAATGTATCCGTCGGTTTCTGTTTCACTTTATTCACTTTCGTCCTCCCTTTATCCAGGCGGCTATGCTGTTTTCTTTGGTTCGATATTCTTTGCCAATTGCATTCCGATCATGATTCCCTTGATTTCTCTTTTTTCATTTTCAGTTAACTGTTTCAGCATTAAAATCATCCCTCTGAGATCTTCTTTCTGCTGTTCTAAATTTGTTTTTTCTTTCGTTGTTGTCATATATCTCACCCCTTTCGCTCAATCTATTGACTTTTAGCTAATGTTCTCCTATTCTGGTATCACAAGGCACTGCCATGCCTGAGTTTTATGAAAGGAGAAATGTGCCATGCGTAAACCATTTACTTATTCACTATCAGATAATGATGTCCTTACTATCATTTCTGTCTTAACAGTCATGGTTAATGAACTCCCGGATTCTGATTTAGTATCCCCTGAGATCATTGGTCAGGCTTTGTATTACGGCGATCAGGCACTTGAAACATTGAGTAATGGCGGAAATCAGATTTCCAACAATCAACTTTCTGCTATTCATATGGCTTTGCAGTTGGCTGATGGAATTATTTCCGGTCAAGTTCCAGCAAGTAACGATTCCATAGAGCTTTGTAAAAACTCTTTGTTCTCGATTCGTAAATTGCTTTCTGTGTTTGATAAGTATTTTTCAGATTGACCTTTCGATATTTCAATCTGAACCATTTTGTTTTTGGATGAAAGTTTACAGTTATCTTCCATCTTTTGCCTGTTCTCATTTGTCTCACCTCTTTCCTGTCTTCTATGTTGACATTATATTCTACGCAGTTGATTTTGTCAATACTTTTTGTCTACTGTGTTGACTTTTTGACTTTTTAGTGATATTCTACTTTGTAGAAAGAGAGGTGAATTCAATGACCCAAGGTGAACGTGTTCGTTCTGTTAGAAAAGAACTTAACCTGACACTTGAAAAATTCGGTGAAAAATTGGGTGTCAGCAAGGGAGCAATCTCAGCCATTGAGATTGGAACGCGGAATCTTACTGAACAAATGACAAAATCCATTTGCCGCGAATATAATGTAAATTATGATTATCTGGTAAATGGTGAGGGAGAAATGTTTGACGATCTGCCGCAGACAGTTCTTGATGAACTATGCGTGCAATATGATTGTGACAGTTTCGATCGAGTCCTGATCGAAGAATATTTAAAACTCAGTGCTGATGATAAGCAGGTTCTGAAAGATTTCATTAAAAGACTTAGCAAAAAGATTTAGTGCTGCAGTTTTGGATATAAAAAGGGAACCCTTTCGGATTCCCTTTTCGATCACTTCTGGCCGTGAACGTATATGTACTGTATGAATTTGTATATGCGTTGCAGTTGGCTTTCAGATGTGATCTTTTGGAGCAGTGCGTCGATCTTCTGGCGTGTGTCCATCTGCATCACCTCTTTCTGATCTGATTATATACTAGTTTCCAGAAAGAGGAAATACGTTCAGCTCCGTTTTCCCGATATCGGGAAATAGTTCTGATATGAGTATTTTGACGTTTTATTCTGCTATATTATTTGTATTCAGATGTAAACAAATCTGTCATTTTTACATCAAGTGCGCGTGCGATTGCTTCCAACTGGCACAGCGTCGGAGATACCAGACCATTTTCAATGTTATTTAATGTTGTTTTTCCAATTCCGGTCATTTTCTCCAGCTGTTTCAATGTGATTCCTCGTTTGTGCCTTGCCTGCCATGTCAGAACATCCATGTGCATTTCCTCCGTATATATAGGATGCACATAAAAATATAATAATATGCTTTTATATCTCAAGGAGGACTGCCAATGAAAAAAGGAATGCGTACTCCAAGTATCAAAAAGAGTGTTCGTGCAAAAACTACCGGAAAAATCAATAGGTCTATTAAGAGATCTATTGATCCCACCTATGGTAAAAAGGGAATGGGAATGATTAAAGACCCTAAGAAAGCAGTTTATAATAAAGTCTATAACAAAACTACTTTTTCAGTAAAAGACATTTATAAGGCTTCACGTTCGAACAACTCCGCGAGCACTTCCGACACATTTCATTCAGAATCAAATTTCGAGAACGCAAGCGTTCCTAATCTACATAATGAAAAAGTGTCAAATGATCCTTACATCATTTCGGATGGAAAGGCAATTTTCGGTAAGAAAAGTTATAGCGAAAAACAATTGAAAAGATATTCTATTTCTCTTATGATTGTGGGTGTGTTTTTGATTGTATGTGGTTTATTGGTTCTTCCGATAGGTCTTATTTTTTCCCTATTTGGAATTATCACTGTATGTGTTTCACGTTCTTACGCAAAAGCAAGGAAAGAATTATCGAAATAGAACAATTTAAAAGTCGCCCCAGTGTTGGCACACCAGGACGACCTTGTGAATCTTTGCAGCTATCAGTTGATGCTACAATTCTTCCCTAGACAGTTAGAATTATAGCACGAACTGATACGCCTGCATAGGTGTATTTTTTATACCCATTTTTAAGGAGGATACTATGAGTATAACAAATGTTGCTATATATGTACGTGTCTCCACAGACCGGCAGGCGAAAAAGGGAGACAGTATTGATGAACAGCTCTCTACCTGCAAAGCCTATATTGCATCCAAAGAAAACATGGTTCTGGCAGGAACCTACATTGACGATGGAATCTCCGGCAGGAAAATCAAACGTGGAGATTTTGAGCAGTTGCTTGATGATGTCCGGCTCGGACGCGTGAATCTGATTATTTTCACTAAACTCGACCGCTGGTTCCGCAGCCTGCGGCACTATCTGAATACGCAGGCAGTTCTCGAAGCGAACCATTGCGACTGGCTTGCTGTCGATCAGCCGTATTTTGATACTACGACACCGCATGGCCGGGCTTTCGTCGCACAGTCTATGACCTTTGCAGAGCTTGAAGCAGAGAACGATTCTGTCCGGATCCGGGATGTGTTTGACTATAAATACCGGCAGGGTGAAGTTCTGGCCGGAAAAGCACCTCTCGGATTTTCCATTGAAAACAAACATCTTGTACCTAATCAGGACGCTGAAAAGGTGCTGCATATCTTCCAGTTTTATGCTGCTTGCAATTCCCTGAACCAGACAATCACGCATCTGGAATCTGATATGGGTATCGTTATGACTCAAAGCAATCTCAAAACTGCAATCTTAAAAAATAAAAAATATATTGGTGTGTTCCGGGATAACGATCATTATTGTCCTGCCATCATTCCATTGGATCTGTTTGAGCGTGTACAGGAGCTGCTTGCTATTAATGTCAAAATCAGTCAGAAATATAACTATATATTTAGCGGTTTACTCCGCTGCGCTCACTGCGGTCATTCATTTTCTGGTGCTACACGAAAAATAAAGAAAAAGGCTGGTGGCTTTTACAAATATCCTCTCTACAAATGTCATGGTGCCTATCCAAGCAAGCGTTGCAGCAATCGCAAAGTTATATTCGAATCATGTATAGAAAGGTACCTGATTGCAAATATCAAGCCTCTCCTGCAGGAGCATATTGCAGAATATGAAATTACAAGTGCTAAAGTGATTGATTATGATTCCCGGAGAGCAGCACTCCTGAAAAAAATTGATAAGCTGAAAGATCTGTACGTAAATGACATAATTACTATGGATGAACTAAAAAGAGATAAAGAGAAATATATAAAAGAATTGGAAAATATCCCACGTAACCAGGAGCAGAAAGATCTGGCTCCAATCCGGAAGCTCTTAAAAATGGATCTGGATTCTATATATCAGACATTGGAACCAGCAGAACGCCGTCAGCTCTGGAGATCAGTCATTAAAGAAATCCAGATTGACGATCACAAGAATTTAAAGGTCATTTTTTTATGACCTTTTTGTAGTAGTAACTAATAGTAACCTGTGGGTTGCTATCAGTTACTACTACTAATTTATAACACTATTTTATTAAATCAGATAGCAATAAGATCTTTCCATGTTGCCGGTCCGCATACTCCATCTACTTCCAAGGCTCCGTTTCTTGATTTCTGGTATGCTTTAAGTGCATAAATAGTATTGTCCCCAGCTTCTCTGTCAAGGTCAAGAACTTTGCTGTTTCTTCCTTTGAATCCTCTTGCAACAAGAATTTCCTGTAAAAGCAATACGGATGTTCCTGTGCTTCCTAACTGTACTGTTTCCGGTTCAAACATGTATTTACCTCCTGTTACTGTGTTACTATTTTCCTTTGTGTCGTTTGTCTCTCCATTAACAATACTGTAATCTGGTGTACAGAATTTTGTTCCAGGGAGCTTACTGTTCAGGTAGCTTTTCGCGCATACTCCTCCACCATTGGCTACGATTTCAGATGCTCCCGACGTATTTCCCTCAATCGTATAGAATCTGTCACCGATTACTGCTGTAACGATTCCTGTGTGTGTAAAAGTTCCTCCGCGGTAAAAGATCACAATATCTCCTACTTTCGGGTTTGCGTTCCTTGTGAAAAGGTTTCCTAAGGTCGGGCAGTATACATATGGCCAATGTTTGAGAAGTTTCTTTGCATTTTCTAATCCGAACGCTTTCATAAAGCACCAGCTCACAAAGCAGGCGCACCACGCCTGTCCCTGGTATCCTGGGTAAACGTCGCGCCAATATTTTGTGTAATTAGCTGATCCTGCATTTGCGGTTTTGTCGTTCAGTTGATTGTTACTTTTTTTCTCTAAGTATCCAATCTCATTTTTTGCAATCATTATAACTTTCTCAATCGCTTTATCCATGTTGATTCCTCCTTCCTGTACGGCATAATCTTTGTAGAATATGTTTCTGTCTACCGTTCCAGCAATTCCCGGTATCTTTGCTTTACTGGAGTACTGCCATCCTACTCCGAAGTCTGGGCGCAGGCGTTCCTGCAATGTTCCATTATCGTTTTGCGGATAGCGTGCTACCCAAAATTCATACTTTTTCAAATGGCTGCATATTACATTTTCGTACCAGTCTACATTGCAATAGATTCCGAACTTATACCCTGCATTAACAATAATCTTTTCAAATGCTTCTGTCATTTTGTGGAGACTTTCAGCTCCAAGTGCTCTCTGATTGTTCCACTCAAGATCTAACCAGACTGGAAATTGCAATTTCCGTCCAGCTAATACAGAAATAATTTTCTGTGCCTCTGACTCAATCTCTGGGATTGTCATTGCATAAGAGTATTTATATACTCCTGTTGGAATGTTATGCTCCTGGCACGCTGCATAATTTTTTTCAAAATATTTATCTGTAACGTTCCCGACTTCTGTGATCCGGAGAATAGCGAACCCCATACCGTAATTCGCGACTGTTTCCCAGTTGATATTTTTCTGCCAGGCGGAAACGTCAATTCCTTTGATTTCCATGTTTACCTCCAGGAAAAGCCCGGCATTATACCGGGCTGTGCAAAATTATTTTGTTCCATCAGAAAACAAGTTGTTCAGGTTTTCGTCTGCCTCTACTTCCGGGATTCCTGCGACGCTTGTGAGCAGACTTACAACTCCGGCTACTACTGCAGACGATACAACCATCTTCCAGTCCACTGCAGAGATCACACTTCCGGCTCCGATCACACCCACTGCAGTCTGCGCCATTGTTTTTACGGCTCTGATTCCTGCTTTCTTCCACCATTTCACTGTGTCTACGCTTGGTTTAAATACGCAATTTTTAAACATTTGCCCCTCCTTATATTCCAAACTGTTTTGCAATAATTCCAACTGCAATGCCTAATATAGCTGTTAATAAGTAACTTGTTACTGTCCGCCACTTTTCCCCGTCTCTTGACTCAAGAGCTTCCAGTCTTGCGCTCTGCTGTCCCTGCTCTTTCACCATGTTCTCCATGTTGTTTGCAAGCGTCTGTACAGATGTAACTAATTCCTGGAGCTGTTGAACACTGTTTTCCAGAATTTCAATCCGTCTGTTCTGTCGGTTGTCTTCTGCCTCAATTCTTTTGCGGAACTCCTCATGTTCTGCTCTTGAAATCTGTTCATTTTCCATGCTTATTTCCTCATCATCTACGTCTGCATATTTGCGGCAGGAATACTCAATTATATCTAAATCCTGCTGTATATCCTCCAGAGGTTTTGCTTTCTCTTTATCTTTAATATACAGCAGTAAATCATAAATAGAAGACCATTGCCTGCTAATAATTTGTAATTTAGTCATGCTTCCCGATTACTCAGTAATTTCCTCCATGCCTGCATCAATAAGGAGTTTTTTTACCTTTTCTTTTAACAGACGTGGAACTCTGTTATATTCCTCTTTTGCTTCTTCAATAGTATCTTTACTCAAAATTTCAGTAACCCATAATTTTGCCATCATTTCTTTATCTCCTTTGCTCAATAACATTATAATTAAATTTCTACGCATAAACCTGTTCGCTCATTTCCAGCAGGCAGTCTTTCAACATTTCGATCTGTTCTGCCTGCTCTGCAAATTTCTGTTCAGTGCTTTTTTCTTCCTTCGGAATATATTTCAGATATTTTTCCGGGGATGCTCTTACAGTCTCCTCTGAAATCTTTTTCTGGTCTTCCCGGAACTGGTTGAAATCATATTCATACACTGTCTGTTCGATGTGTTCCGGATTCTCCGGATCTCCACCTGAATAAGTCTCTGTTACGATATTTTCATTCAGGCAGATCATTACATCTACTTTTCCGTCAGGCAGCGTATTCCAGGTTACAGGATCCTGCTTTTCTGTAAATCTTGCTTTCACGGCTTACCCTCCTTTTCGCTTTCTCAAATATCTTATCTACGTTATACTTTTCTCTGAAATATTCAGAATCGGAATGTTTGAACCATCCGTAATATGCTATACACCGGTACGCAAGATCTAATGGTATCGCTTTTCCTTTCTCCACATACTTCCCAGCTTTTACAAATGCCCTGCGTCCTCTCAGGAAAATGCTCCGTCTTACCTCTGTGTGATCCCGATAGATTTTGAATCCCATCATATCAATAGGTTCTCCATGATGTTTCCCGTCTTTGTCTATCCAGTCGATCTGGAACAACTTCCAATCTGGTTTTACCGTCAGATCTAAATACTCATTCATGTACTTAACCAAAAGCTTCATTGCTTTTCTTACGTCTGCCTTTCTGCTTCCAATCAGTAGGAAATCGTCCATGTAGAACAAGACATGATTAATCAGCCTGATTTCTTCTATTGTTCCGTCTCGGTGTTTCTTCCTCTTGAACAGCTTTTCAGCAGCATAATGATAAGCTGCGCTCAGATAATAATTGCAGAGCCATTGGCTCAAGTATGATCCAATTGACAGTCCCTGATCGAATGAGTCAATTAAAACAAAAGTCAAATAAAGCAGATCCTCATTTCTGACCTGCTTCTCTAACATTCTTTTCAGCTTTCTCCTGTTAATGGATGGATAACATTTCCGGACGTCTCCCTTTGCTGCTATTCTGGTCTTGCCCGGATTCTTACGGATCCAGTTCTCAATTGCTGTCTTTCCATAAACCTGTCCCCTTCCTGGAATACTTGCGCACTGATAAGTTCCTATTTTTCTTTCAAATAGTTCTCTCAATCCGTTTGTGGCTACATAATCGTATATCTGCTGTTTTATGCACTCAACGCCTATATCTCTTACTTTTCCTGAATTTCCATCCAGTCTTGCGCTTGTCTTTATAGGATCAAAAGATACTTTTCTAAGTTTTATTTCTTCTTCCATTCCTGCCGCTGCTGTGCAGACTAAATTATGTAACCAGCCTTTAAGGTTTTCTTTTATAATTCTGTGTATCTGTCTGGCTGTAATGATATTCGTATAGTTTGCCAGAAATCTGGCTGTATCCATACGGTTCCATTTATCACTTAGACATTCGTAGATACATGCGGTTATAAAGTTCTGATCTAATGTTATGTTTTTACAATACCGTTTCATTCGTTTCTTGATATAAGGGGTTTTCGGTGTTTCTACTCACCCCACACATGAATCAACTGCATTCATGGTCCTTGTCTCAGGCCCCTATGCTCCCGATCACAAGGTTCGGCTTCAATCAAATTTCGGTGATGCCCCACGCTGCTGTTGCAGGCTCCGTCCTGCGGAGCGAAATGTAACACAAATATCAAGCCATTTTCAAGAAAATCCGGAGACGATATTCCAGTTCGCATTGCCAACGCCATTGTTCGCATTCAGAATCCAGAGGCCGTAAATCGTGCCATTGTTCAGATTGCCCAGGGACAGCCAGGGAACAGGAACCGCTACCTCGTGTTACAAGTCCGTAATTTATTGCTATTCTGCTTTTCGCAGTTGATTAGTTGTCAGTTACATAGAGGGGACAGCCCCTCTGTCAGGCTGCCGCCTGCCATTCACCCCGCGTGCCGTTCGGTGAAACGCCGGAGACGAAACTCCAGTCCACACCGCCAACGCCATGGTACGCACCCAGAAGCCAGAGGCCGTAAATCGCGCCATGGTGCAGACGGCCCAGGGACAGCCATTCTCGCTGTCCGCTCGTACCGGAATCCGTATACAGTCCGTTGCAGAATCCTGTTGTACTTCCGGCTTTCGTTTCCGTCGGTACCATGATTCCCAGAGCTGGATCAACAAAGCATTTTGAGATGTATTTCCAGGATGCTGCAGTGTATGTTACCTGAGCCGCTACTTTCTTATATCGTGTCTTTGCTACATTCATATCTGTTGTAAGCAGTGATGCGTCCATACAGATGTATACGTCTCTCTTTGGTGTTCCGTCTTCATCTGTAACAATATCCATGAATACATTGCTGAGAACTTCATAAGCCCCGTATCCGGTTTCGATTCCCTGGATCTTAAATGGATTCTTATTATCTGTATTTGAGAACGGTGATCCGTCTGATCCAAGCACGCTGTCAGTTGAGCCGGTCCGCCACGGCATTGTTGAGATGCAGGTTGTCAATGTCGTGTTGAATGGCTCTGTATCCAAATATATTGCAGAATTTGTATCGTCTACCGGTTCGATCTTCAAGATCTTAACGTCATATGCAAGATTGTGCATGTATGCGTAATATCTGTCTTTATTTGTATTTGAACCAATATCCCCGACAGATACATAAGACCCAACAATATAATTGTTTGCTTTTGCTTTTGGGAGAATCACTCTTGTTACTCCGGTTTCTGCAACTGCTGCCATTTCCTGCATTGAATAAGAATTACATCCAGCCATAACGCTTCGGCTGTTCGTTGTTGCATATAAAATAATCATCATGAGCTGTTTGTAAAAGAGATCCCAGTTTGTTGTTCCCACGTACATTGAGCCTTTCTTTCTCATGTATGCGATCAGCCCTGTGTGTGATACTGGTTTTCCTCCTTTCTGGCTTCCGTTTGCCAGAATCAATCCAGCGGAGCTGTACGGCACTCCATCAATGTCTCCAGCTCCGTATTTTCCGTGGATCATAAAAGGTGAAATTGTTCCGTCTGGATTAATTGACTCTCCCATTGGTCTAAGGCCAAGGGCTTCGTTCGGACTGTCTGAATAATGATAATCTACATACTCAGGATTGTCTGTGATTCCAACCCATGCGGACATTGTGACCTCTCCGACATCCGCCTTTCCAGTTTTCCTAAAATCCGGTTGTCCCTGCAGTGCAGTTACATGGTTAAAGCCTTTATTATCTACGGTAAAATTACATGGAAAGTGCATGAATACGCCAATCTCTCTGTAATCGTCCTGCCCGATCACAGTATTTGTAGACGGTTTTCTCACAAGTCCCTCGTTGTCATTCAGTTTCACGCCTGTTGGACTGGTAGAAGTGTCATACTTGTAGATTCTCGTTGTATATACTTTTCCAGTCCTGCGGAGGGCAAAAAAGTTTGATAATGCGTTTTCAATCCCTCCGCCAGCTGCAGTAATATTCTGGATCTGTTTATTTGCTTCTGCCTGAATGTTGTTTACCGCAGTCTCTCCGGTTTCCTGGAGATCTTCTTGCAGCTGTGTTCCCTCTGTAATTTTAGTTCCCAGAGATGTATCCAGGCTTGTTGCGGTCTTATTTGTTGCATCCAGATCTGTTTTTGTTTTGGTTGCTGTTGTGTTTGATGTATCCAAGGCAGCTTTGGTTTTGCCCGCTGCCGTGTTGGAAGCGTCTAAGTTCTTCTTACTTGTGTCTGCTGTTTTAACAGTGTCGTCCAGCTGGCTCTTGAGAGCTGTTCCCTGGGTGATGTCAGATTCTAAACCGGTTTTCAGTGTTGTCCCCTGAGTAATATCTGAGTCAAGGCCCTGCTTTAAAGTCTGCGCGGTGCTGACTGATCCATCTAAAGCAGTTTTGGTCTGTCCGGCAGTTGTGTTTGACGCGTCCAGGTTCTTTTTACTGGTGTCTGCCGTTTTAACTGCAGTATCCAGCTGACTCTTGAGAGTGTTTCCCTGGGTGATGTCTGTATCAAGTCCCTGTTTTAATTCTTCCGCCTTTTTTACATCTGCTGCAAATGTCTGCTCTGTCTGTTCGTTCTTTGCCACTTTCTCCGCAATATCAGACTGTGCCGCAAGAATATCCGATTTTACCTGGTTGTATTCGTTGTTTTCGTCTGATACCGCATTGATTGCATTGACGATTGAATCACGGACGTCTCTGCCTTTCTGGGCCTTTGCGATCTGATCCGTATATTTCTTTACATCAGCCACGTTTACTCCTCCTTACCGATAATGCGTTTTGAGTATTCCTTTGCTTTAAGATCTCTTACCTCTGCAAGAATAGATGTGAGCATATAATCCATTAATGAGGCAGGGATTCCACCCTGCACCATTTCTTTAAATATCACGCTCCGAAGTTCTTCTGTTTTCTTATCCAAGATTGCTCCAAGAGGTAGTGCTTCTTGGGTGTCCGATTCGGACACCTTTTTCTCTTCTGGTGTATCTTCTTTCATGTTTCTTTCTGTTTCTTTAGCTTCGCTCATTTCTTGTCCCTCCCTATTTCAAATGTGCTGTTGCAATATATTCTTTAATTGCATCCAAGTGTCCCTGTACCTCTGTGTTCATCACCAGAAAGTTTCCTTTGTTATTCTGGCTAATAATGTTTCCTGTTTTTTCATCAACTTCGGAATAAGTAAATGCGATTCTGCTTCCCTCTCCGGTTGATAAATTCATAAAACTCGTCAGTACTTTTTTCATGCTGCTGCCTCCATCTGATTAATAATGGTTACTCTGTCATTTCCCAATTCGGTTTCATAATCTGGCTCGGATATTTCTATTTCTTCCGCTGTATAGTCAAAATCAAGTTCTTCAACTGCTCTGTCGTATGCTGTTTCGCTTGCATCTGCGAATCTCATGTGTTCGTAATTTGTCTGCATTGCTTTTATCTCGAAGCTAAATTCTAGCCCCGGCGTTCCTTTTACCACAAAATGTGTTGGCGCTTTTTCTTTCACCCAACAGTCCCCATCACTTTCTTTCTGCAGAAATACATAATATGTGATTTCTGCATTTATGGATTCCTGGAAAATATCATCAAGATCAATCAGACAAGTCCCGTCGTCAGATATCGTTGCTTTTCCTATATCTCCAAAAATAGGTGATGCCATCTCATAACAATAAAACGCCTGCATTCCATAGTCTTTTGTGTCAAATATTCTTTTCTTAGTTCCTCTGACACTCAAGTCTGAAAGATCATTTCCGGATCCAATGTTATAGAAATGTCCTGACGCTTCGATATGTGAACTCGACTTTATCTTTCCTCTTGCAGTTATAGTTGACGATGATGAAATAGCGTTGAAGCTTGATGCTGTTGTGGCTGTTATCGATTGCGTCTTGATGCTGTCAAAAGCACCATCACCGCAATCAATATCGCCAAACAGTGCTGTTGTAGTAGCACCTCCAATTACTACTGTATTTCTATTTGTTCCTTTGTGTGAAACATAATAAACTGAACCGTCTGATATTCTCATTTTCTTTTCAGACGAATTTATTTCCATTTTGTAGTTTCCTGTTGCATATGCATACAGGCTAGTTGAACCAATCCAAAATCCGCCTATTTTGCCGCTAATGCATTCCATTGAACCATCTGTCAAAATTTTAAAATAACTGTTCGCCGTTACAATTCCGTTGAAATCTATTTTCGACGCATTAATCTTTACCGACTGTGCAGTCTGGTTGATTGATGATGCAATTTCTCCAGCAGATACTTTCGACTCTATTTCCGTCTCTGTCTGCGTGATTCGGGAGCTGAGAGTACTTTCCGCACCTTTCGCACGGGAAACCTCTGACGTGATCGAGTTTTCTGCAACTGTGATCCTGGATATTGCAGTTTCGGCCGTACTTTTTGCGGTGTCAGCTGTATTCTTTGCAGTGTTTGCTGTTGTCTGTGCTGCATCTGCCTGGGCTTTTGCAACACTAATATCCTGATCCTGGATTCTTTCCCAGGATGCCGTTTTGCTTCCTGATGTTGTTCCGGAGCATTTCCATAGCAGATTTATATTGTTTCCGTAGCTTCCATGATTCGGACTTTCTGGATATGTCCCTTTTGTCAGTTCAGTTGCAGTGTAACTCGGCAAACTCTCAATTGTTGCTCCTGATGTTTCTCCGGTTGTTCCGGTAACTGACGCTATAGTGAAACCGTAGAAGCTATCGCTTGAACCGTCTGTATGCCAGTACACATAAAATTCTGAGGATGGAACAAAAACAGATGCACCAGCAATGTCAGTTCCTCCCAGCTTCGCTGCAAGTTTCATTGTTCCGTTATCACTGTAATAAATCTTTACATAATCATAATTTACGCTTTCCGTTCTGGAGTCTGATGAAAATGTGATCTTCAATCCAGGAACCTTATATGTATATCTGTACGCATATCCGGTTGTGATATCATAGTAAATATCTCCTATGTGCAGCGACTTTAAATCGTCGCTTGTCCAGGAGGACGCTGGTTCATTTGATGTTGTCGGTATTTTACTCCCGTAGAAATTACCGTTTTTCTCCGACACTGCCTGGCGTACCGTAGTTACTTCAAGAGTAATATTATCTGTCGCCATTTTAATAGCTGCCGTCATTTGTTCTGTTGTGGAATAACTTTTCAGCTTTTCATCTGTATCGGCTTTTGCATTCTTTTCCGCATTATCTGCAGCTGTCTGGCCGGCTTTTGTGGCATTGCTTTCCGCGGTGTTTGCAGCATCTTGGCCAGCTTTTACCGCTGCATTGTATTTTTCTTCTGTTTCCACGGTTGTTGTATATGTTTTTGATACTTCCAGAGAAATGCTGTCCGCCGCCTGTTTGATTGCGCTATTCATCTCCAATGTGGTTGAATATTTCAACAGCTTCGTATCGGTGTCAGCTTTTGCGTTCTTTTCTGCCTGATCTGCGGCCGTCTGACCGGTTTTTACCGCGTCCATGTACTTTTCTTCTAGCTGTCCAGTTGTGGCGTATGTTTTAGACACTTCCAGCGTAATGCTGTCTGCTGCCTGACTGATCGCGCTATTCATTTCAACTGTTGTGGAATAGTTTTTCAGTTTTGTATCGGTATCGTCTTTTGCATTCTTTTCCGCATTATCTGCAGCTGTCTGGCCCTCCTGGACTGCATCTGCGTAGAGCTTGTTTGCCATCTCTTGCGTTGTATATGTTTTCGATACCGTCGAAAGAATACTTGTCTCAGTCATTGTGATCGCTGATCTGAGCTTTTCCTCTTCCCCTTTTGCCCTGGACACCTCCGCGGTTATAAGTCCCTCCTGGACCTCGATTTTTGAAAGTGCAGATTCTGCTGTGCTCTGAGCTGCTTCAATGTCCTTATCTTTTACTCTTACCCATCCATACTCATTACTGTCATTTTTCTGATACTGATAAGCATAGCCGGTTGTGGTATTGAAAAAGAGATCTCTTTCGTGTTCCTGCCTCAATTCGTCTGTCGTCCAGGCAGATGCTGGATTGTTTTCAGATGTTGGTTCATAATTTCCGTACCAGTTTCCGGATTTTCTCTCCAGCTGTTGCTCCAAACTCGAAACAGAAAGAGTTATCTTTCCGTCCATGGCTTCCAGGGATGTTGTGACCTCTTTCAGAATCGCTGTTTTATTTGCAGAGTCTCCATCTGATATTTTGGTTTCAATGTAGTTTTTGCACTCTGTCGAAAGTGCTTCTGTTTTAACAGAACCGGCAAGGATTCTCTCTCCTATAATCTGGCCATCCAGCGTCATTCCGATCGTGTATGGGCCGTTATATCCATTGTGAGATCCGCCGATTCCGTTTTTATTTATCTGTAGTATATTTGTTGCCTGTTCTTTGTCCGGTGCATCCATGTACAGATCCCGAAGCCAGAGACCGTTTTCGTCAAATTCTGTGAGTTTATATCCGCCCTTTGCTCCAGTCATTTGTTTCGTAAGATTATCAATTGCGGATTTCATCCAGGATGCTTGAACTCTTCCAGCCTCTGTTGTTTCCTGCCGGATCTGAGTAAATGTCCCAGTAGTCTGATCTGTGAAAGACTGCTGCAGATTTTCTCCCAGTGTCAATTGTGCCTGATCTGGTTGCTGCAATGGGATTTTCATTTCCATAACCGGCAATACTTTTTTCATTCCATACGGAATTGCATTGCAGAGCACACGGTCTCCTATATCAAAAGAATCATAATCCTGGCCAAACAATGACAAATCCACTGCAGTCAGGGAAATGACAAGGTTCTCATACTGCTGCGTCGTCAGATATTCTGTTGCTTTTTTCAGGAGGTTCGCTGGCGTTGCTACATCGTCCCACTTCTCTGTTTTCCACACCCACCCGAAACTTTCTACCGCCTCTTTGCTGTATATGTAGTCTTTTCCGTCGTTTACGGATGTAATGTCCACATTCTTTTCAAGACGTTCAAATTCGGATGCGTTTTCGTCTGTTTCCTGTTCGATTGCTGCCCCCAGCGGAATCAGAGCTGTGATAACATCGTCGGCAGTCATTGTCTCTGAGTAATCAAGCAGATTCTCTCCGAATTGAATTGGTTGTTCACAATACTTGCCGTATTCCTGTATATTTATCCAGTCAAGGTATAGCTTGTCTTCTTCGTGCCTGAGTCTCAGGTATCCGCCCAGGCGATCAACCAATTTCTCTCTGATTGCCTCAAGGGTATTTTCTCTGTCAGTTATTCTGTACAGAGAATCATTGCTGTCGTGGATCGTAACAACCCCGATATAGATTTTCTTCCTGTCCTCAACCTGATTATTATGCAACTGTAGCCACGCATCCAACATTTCCCTGGGTGACATATCGTGCCATTCCTGCTGCGGCAGAATTGTATCTGCCAGAAACGACAATGCTCCGGTTACTTTAATCGGCTGATTCTTAAACCGGTCTTTTTCTCTTGTACGGACTTCTCCGTAAAATATTTCTGTTTTATCTCTGTACACTGAAATCATGCTTTTTCTGTTATGAATATCATTGTACAGAGGATTTAAAACCGGTACTTTCAGGGTTAATTCTCCTGCATATCCTGTCTGCAAATCTAACTCCGGATTGATAACTGCTGCCTGCCGGTCTCCTGGATAATACAGGATCTTGCCATCTAATTTAATTTTGTACATTACAATGATCCCCTCCTGTAAACAATGTCCAGTGTTCCTGATCCGGCAAATTCAAGTGTTACGTCAGATCCGTATACAACAATATCTGGAAAGCGATTTCTCCCCAGTGTCAGAGTGTAGGTTTCTCCGCACGCTGTCACCTTTAGTCCTGTTGATCCAATACTTTTTACATTCAGTACCGGAACGATTGCTACATCTCCAGAATATACTGTATATGATCCCGATCCAGATATTGTGATCCCGGCTCCCTGATCTATCACTCCGGTCTCGAAGTCAAACGGATCCCAGAGCCATTCCTCCGTTGAGTCAGCAAGCGAATATTTATAAGGATCTGCTTTCGGAACGCTTAAATGAAATTGACCGATCTCTCTTGACCGGTCAAAATCTGTTATGTACGCTCTTCCGGTCCAGTAATATGCTGGATCGTTTGAAAATGTTATCCTTATGTTTTTACCATGCAGTCTGTTTCGAATATTCGAAATAAAACTGTCCCAGTCTTCGCGTGGCTTCTTACCTCCGAACAGAATATCAATTTCCCTTGATTTATATACTGGTCTGCCGGTGATTGCTTCTGATCCATCCAGAAAACCGTCAGCTCCTGGGACGTCAATGAAATACGTCTCTACCTCTGGTTCCCCGATATAATCATTATTGCCAATTGCGCAGCCCCAGTCTGCTAATGTATCTATGACTTTCCCAGAGTTTTCAACAGTGATTGTTGCTTTTATTGTCAATACATTATTCATCTGTAAGCTGCCTCCTTTGCTATTCTTCCAAGTTCATTATTGATTGCAGGTGCAAGTTTTCCAGCCCATTCTCTGTTGTCAAAATAGATCTCCTGTCCTGCGCTCATTACCTGGATCAGCTGTGCCAACATTCCGGTTATTCCGGTTATATCTGTTTTGTTCAGGTTATTAGCTGGTTTCATTGAACTTGTATCTAACTGCATATCCATCTGAACATCTTTCATTGCGTCAGCAACAAGTCCCTGGCTCTTTTCAATTCCTGTCGCAAGACCTTTCATAAAGTCCGGCATCCATTCTTCATAGTAATGTAGCGGACCCTCATCCGGTCTTGAGAAATGCAGCCACGATCTGATTGTGTTGGCTACACTTGATACTGCAGATGTGACATTTCCTATGCAGCTGCGGATCCCGTTTGCGATTCCGTTCACGAAATCCTGCCCCCATCTGATCGCCTGTCCTGGCAGGCTTGTAATGTAACCGATTGCTCCGGAGAATCCATTCACGACTGCTGAATACACGCCAGACAGTGCGCTGGATATTCCTGATACTACGCTTCTGAATGTTTCTACTGCTGAGTCTTTCATGTTTCTCGCGTAGTCTATAACGGTTTCCTTGACATTCTGCCAGGTTTCCGAAGTGTTTGACCTGATATTGTCCCAGTATTCTGACGCATTCTCTTTCAGAGTCTGAATTGAGTCTGATGCTCTCTCTTTCAAATTTTCTGCCGCGTTTACAACAAAATTTTTGATTGATGTCCAGGCTTTTGACGCTGCCTGAGATGCAGCGGTCCAGATCCGTGATAAGGTGTTCTTGAATCCTGTGAACATCGTTGTTACTGCAGTAACAAGTCCCTGCGCAAGTGTTGAAATTACCTGCTTGATACCGGTCCATATTGTCTTTGCAGCGTTCTGGATGTTTGTCCAGATGTTTGTTGCGTCTGTTTTTAACTTCTCGAAGTTTCCTGTTACCAGGTCGATCAGTAAAATGACCGGCGCGAGAATTGTATTTTTCAGTAGTTCCCAGGCACCCTGTGCAATAGTAACAAGTCCCTGCCAGATTCCCTGCAATGTAGTAACTGCATTCTGCCATAGTGTTGTGATTGTTGTTACAACTCCGGATATGACCGGATTCTGCATCATGGTTGTCCAGATGTTTGCGAAAAAATCCGATACCTGCTGCCAGATTCCAGACCACCACACCGGAATACCTGTGAAGAATGTAACAATGCTGTTCCAGGCTTGCGGTATTGTTACCGTAAAAAATGTTATGATTCCATTCCAGATTCCCATGAAGAAATCCGATACCTGCTGCCAGATTCCGGACCACCATTCCGGAACTCCTGAAAGAAATTCCATCAATGTGCTCCATGCCTGTGGTATTGTCTCGGTAAAAAATGATGCTATCTTTTGCACAACAGCATTTACGCCGTCACGGAACCATTCGCATTTTGTGTATAGTAACACTAACGCGGCCACAATTGCGGCTATAACTGCGATTACCGGGTTTGCAGCTATAACGCCAAACAGAGCTGTAAAAGCTCCTTTTACTTTTCCAAGTATGCTCGTTATCGTTGTCAGTGTTTTCATCTTTGAAAACAGCGCTGCAATTGCAGATATTCCGGTCGCAACTTTCCCGATCATTATGAGCAGCGGTCCGATTGCGGCCACAATCAACGCAATTGTCGCAACTATCTTTTTCTGCCCCTCGCTCATTCCGTTTAATTTTTTCACGAAATCTTGGATCACCGAAACCGTTTTCCTGATGTACGGCATTAAAATCTCACCGAACGCAATTGCCAGCTCTTCTAATGCGCTTTTCAGCTGTGTGAGCTGACCTCCAAGATTATCCTGCATGGTGTTCGCCATGTCTTCCGCAGCTCCGTCTGCATCGTAGATGGAATTTATGAGACTCTGATATTCTGCATCTGTAGTATTTATAATTGAAAGCAGTCCGGACATTCCCTCTTTTCCAGCTATTGTCGCGGCATATTTCGCTTTCAATGCCCCCTCTGCACCATACGCCTTTTCTGTCAAGTCTTCCAACGCTTTGTTGTATTTCTTTTCTGTTAGGTCGCCGCTTTCGTACTTTGCTTCGATGTCTGCCAACTGTTGCTGGAACTCTTCCATCGGCATTTTGCACTGTCCAAATGATGAACGTAAGTTATCCATGAGTTCTTTCAAACTTTTCATAGATCCATCACTGTTTGACAATGAAATATTTAGATAGTCCATTGCACCCGCAATACTATCTGTTGGTTTTGCAAGATTTGTAAGCATTGTCCTTAATGCAGTTCCGCCCTGTGATGCCTTAATTCCTGAGTTAGCCATCAAGCCCAATGCTACAGCTGCATCTTCAACGCTATATCCTAACGATCCAGCCACTGGTGCGATATATTTGAATGACTCACCTAGCATACTTACGTTTGTATTGGAACTTGATGCCGCCTTAGCAAAAACAT